>Ga0209611_10004205_pt1 | contig 24713 bp, 20 predicted proteins | sample S1TSphgellanicum_3_FD_187693 | JGI IMG/M metagenome (GOLD analysis project Ga0209611, IMG submission 187693) | Host-associated microbial communities from peat moss isolated from Minnesota, USA - S1T2_Fc - Sphagnum magellanicum MG (SPAdes) (version 2) | ecosystem: Host-associated > Plants > Peat...
CTTTTGTACCATCCCTTCTCATGGATATTGTGTCTTTTTGGGTGGTGGTGGGCTCTTTGTTTGAAGTTGCCATATAGTTCTCTTGATTGATCAACCTAAAAGAAAATGGCCCCCAAAAAAAATCCCTTTTCCCCACCTTTTATGGAATCCTTTTTTATAACTTGGGTGTTGAATTATTTCACTCTTAACTTGGTGCCAAATTTCCAAAAATTTAAACACAAAATAAATATATAGTGATTGCATCCAAATGTAAATTTCAGTTTGATTATTTCAAGGTATTTCTACAATTCGTGAAATAACACACAATTTTTCATTTTTGTTTTTCAGTTCTCCTCTGAGCTCTCTTCAAATCTCCTACCCACTTAAAGAGCTTGTTGGATCCAATTGTCGGATCCCTTGCAAGCTATGTAACACCCCCATAACATTATCCATTTCAATAAGAGCATCTAGACTGACATGTACTACAAATAATGTGGATGAAGTACGTCCTTGAAATGGTGTAAAATTGAATTGGCCCCTTAAATTTGCACATACGGTCCCAAGTTTGCACAAAATATGGGAGATAAAGAGGTATTTTTGAATATGTTGTGAAATAATAAAAAAATAAAATTATTTGGATGAATATTCTCAATATTTAAAAATATCTTTAGAAATATTTTCGTAATCCAATTCTCAGCACCCTATTTAGATTTAAATAAAAGATGAAATATGCTTTTTTCAATAAAGTTGCACCCTAGATTTGGCACATCATTTTGAAAAATATAAAAGTAAATTTCCATTAGCTCTTCGTGGTCTTTTGGCAAGGACCTTTGCAAAAGCATTCTTTTCATTCCTTGTATAGAGTTTTCGTTTTTTTAAAAAAACAAGCATGAAAAGCTTGTGTTTTTTCTCCTTTTGTGGGAGGAGCTTGGAATCTCTATTTTGAGGTTTTCAACAAGATCCCTATCTCTCTTTATGTTTTTGGGCAAGGAACACAAAGTCATTGTTTGGAAAGTAGAGTGAGGTTTTCATTGAGCTCTTTCTTTTCATTTTTTTTTTGTGTGTGTGTGTGTGTGTGTGTATGCATGTTGAGTTTTGATTTGTATCCCCACAATGATCGACTTTAAAGATGGTTTAAATCTCAACATGAGATGGCAAAGGTAGGGCCAATGGTAGGCCAAAAAAGGATGACTTTAAGGATAACTTTAATATAGTTTTCCTTAAAGTCACCCTATCTTTTGGCCTCCTTTCACCCCCTCTCCCCTCCTTGAGTGAGGTCCACAAAGTAAGGAAGCTTTATTCAATCTGGGTATGAAATTCTCAAACTCACATTTAAAGCTCAAGATTCGAGGTAGTTATAGTAGTTGTACAGGTAGGAGCAGTGAAAATATATGCAACAGCAGTGGAGGCGCTCAGTAAAAAGGAAAGAGCGGGGTCAAAACAGTATGAAACTCAGTTTACCACCAAAGAATGGTGTATTTCTGAGTTTCACCCTGGGCCCTTGAAGGCTAATGTACTTTTTTGCATTTAAAAAAAAAACCTCACCCGGTTTTGGACAAAACTCAGGGTTCTGGTGTTGTGTTTTCCTGGCTTTACTTAAAAATCTAGATGTTGATAATTTCCTTTTGTTAAACAAGATCCCAAAAATTCAATTGTGTAATTTGTTTTAAAATCTCAAAACTCATGACCCCAATTTTTATTCAATGGAACATTGTCTTATAAAATTGTGTATTAAGAAAGCTTCATTAATATATAATCCAACATGGAGATATTGAAGTTCATACTATATATCAATGGAAGGTTGCAACAACATTCAAGTTTAACATGATTGGCCCCCCCAAAAAAAAGGAAAAAAAAATTTTGTTTAAAGAAAAAAATGTAATACAATCTTTAATAAATTTGAAAATTTTCAAATAATTTGTTATAGGTTAAAATACATAGACTTTTTTGCCCACTCCCTCAACCCCCTTTCTTAACCTTGGATTTTGAAAATACACTCTATGCTCTATAAGAGGGGAGTCTATTCCCCTTTTTTTAAGGAAAAAAATTACGAACTTCCAAATGCAATACTAAATAATCGAATGAATGTGCAACTTGATGAAAGATGTTATGGATGTACTCTTGCGAGGAGAATTTTTTTTTTTTTTTTTCTTCGACCGGTTGTGAGCTGCCCAACTTGGAAAAACCATTCGGTCAGAGGGGTAAATGTCTCGAGCGGAGTTACAAATTTTTTGGACAATTAATTTCTTTTTCTCTAGAATTTGAATCAACTTTTTTGTGCGAACAAGTCGGCTAGCATTTAACTAACTGTCGATTCTCCCCGTACATTTGGGTATGGAGCCCCAATATGGTCGGTCTTTACTCTTTTAGCTTATAATTTATTGAGCCTTTATAAAACAATTAAATCTAGCCGTAAGCCCAAAGTCTACTAGGTGCTTTTAAACCCAAAATATTCCAAACTTAATTCCACTTCCGTAAACCCTACAGGGTTGTTTTTTTTGTTATTTTTTCCCCAATTTTGTGTTGTTGGCAGACCATCAATTGACCACAAGCGGATTTAGCCAAATTTGGCTATAGGTCAGAGAGAAAAGTAGAAATGCTTTGGAACCCCACTATAATCTGGCAACATGCAAGAACCTCTGGTGTAAATATGGTGATTTCACTTTTTTCCTTGAAATATGGCTACTTTGGACGATTTTTTTTGCAAAAAATCTTTGTCATCTCCCCCCTTCCCCCTTTTTTTGGTTTCATCCCCATTAAAATAATAATAATAATAATAATAAAACTCCTGGTTAGGAACAATAAGTTTTCCTTATATGTATAATTTGATGAATTCATCAAAAAATTACAAAATTTATTCAAAAATGCACTTTGAAAGCATAAAATTTCCCAAATGTATTATTGTTGTATTATATTCATATAAATTTGTGAAAAAAAAAAAATCACTCCCTAGGTAGGATTGCCTCTTATAGTTTCTACTTGATGATTTACCAAATACACTTGAATTAATTCATTTGTGCCCAAACCCCATTAAATTAGCCACCAATTGCATTGTCCCCACCCTTTAGCCTAGGTTGAAAACGGCGACAAACAAATGTAAAAACCAAACCGAACTTCGAGTGTTATTACGTACCCACTAGGTACTCACCCGTCTCTTCCGAAGGGGGGGTAATAGTCCGGGCCAAAAAAGGTGACAAACATGCCTAGGAATATAAATTTCACACAACCAATGAATACGATTCAACATGCACCGTCCCACGTGCATGCTTCAAGGTTCCCAATGGTTCCCAATGACACTCCGAGTGTGTTCCCTACAATGTTCCCAATAACATGGCACTTTATACCATATCCGTCGCCCAAAATGCTACCACAATACTTATTGATATGTCCGACATTTCCTAGTGTATTTGGCGGGTGCCTTTAATCCATAAGATTCCCTTGTGTTGTGACACAGGATTTATAATACATTTCGTGGCGGGCTCTTATGCCTTGATCATTACACATGGTAAGGCCCTCGGCTTGCTACCATAAGCGAGCGGCTTATTGTGATAACGCACCCATCAACGGGCCTTACTTACCACTATATATCCTTCAAACCTTCGGTCTCTCTAATTTGGGGGTCTTAATTGAGCCACATTGTACATATTCAAGTAATTTATGGTTATTAGCATAGCAAAACCCCCCATAAATAAATAAATTTAAAAAAATAAAATAAATAAAGCGCTCGCAATCTAACTAAAAGGCTCTTGGTTGTAAGTTGTATTAAGTTCATCCAAAGTACTTAATTTTAAATAAAATAAAATTGTAATAATAATAATAATAATAATAATAATAAATTTCTTTTCCTTTCATTTCCTTGTGAAATTTTTTCCTTAGTCCATGTACAAAGGAAAGATGGCCATTTGTCCTAATTCCCATATCACCACATGTGTAAGATGACCCAGAGGCCATAAACAGTATCGTGGATACATGTCCGAGTAGAATTGTGCCACGTGTGCTAGAGGGAGGACAGCCAGCCAGCATGTAGTGAGTGGGAGTGTGTGGCAGCCTTTTTTGGGCCACCACTCTTTTTCTGGGGACCACCCTATCCAATGGCCCAAGATATGCCACATCCTCTCAATGTACACAGAACCGTTAGTAAATTATTATTTTACTATTTTTTAATTCACATTATCTCCATGTATGAGTCACGTTGGGATACTTTCTTGTATCTACAGAGTATTATTGTTGTATTATATTCATATATATCCAAACTCAGATTTTCAAAATATTTTGGGCTACAGAAATACGTAAATAAATAAAGAAATAAATATGGAAAAAATAAAGTATATATGTAAAGAGAACTATATATATATATATATATATGTATATATATGTATATGTACATATATATACATGTATGTATGCAGTATTGTATGTATTGAGATGTGGATAATACAATCATCCTTCTATTATGATGTGAAGGTAGGTGTATTCATGTCCTTGATTTTCCGTATGATATTTTCGTATAGCGTATTTTTGGTACAATGAGTCTTGTTTTCGAAGTTTTAATTATTATATTATATGTTCTAGAATTTTCGCCATTTTATTCGAAAATTAATTTCATAAAAGAATATTCTGTCATAAATTCTTTTGTTGTTTTTTTGGTTGGAAAAAAATCGCCAAAATGAATTTTTAAGAGAAAGGGCCATAAATTGCCACAATTGGGTGCAATATGATGGGGTTCTTCAGATTTTATATTTTCATATTTAGAATGTCATCAAGTTTGGCTAAATGTACTTGTAGACTATTGCCATTTGAGCAACATCACAAAATTGAAAAAGAAAAAGAAAACACTAACTGTGGCGAGTCATGGCAAAAACATTTTGACAAAATTTGGCAAAAAAGACATTTACTTAGAAATTCGAATTTTTTTCCTAAAATGTTACAAAATTTCACCAAACTCTCCAAACCACACTAAACTGAGAAAAAACAAGAAAACCCAGCACATTATCAAAAATTTAAATAAATATATTGGCAGGTAAATATAAAAATAAAAATAAAATAAATTTAGCTATATGTATGTACGTATGTATGTATGTATTTAGATGTGGAAAATATGGTTTTGTATTATGATTTAAAATATGTATTAAAGTAGAGCATTTTTGTATTTCATTTTCTTATATGATATTTTTATATATCCAATTTTTGTCTTGCGTTCTGTCGTGGGGTGTATTCTGCTGGTGACATCATCTCCACCAACGCGCAGATGGGAAGCCTGCAAAAATATTTCTGACATCCAAGTTTTTAGTTACTAATGTTTTGTTCTGGTTTGTCGAATCTCGAAACCCCACCCATAAAACTAAAACTGGGATTGCAAGTAGGTACGAACACTTTATACTAATACAACGACCCAGTTCGACCAATCAAACTATCTAGCCAATCAGAAATGAAATCGGGATCCAGTCAATAAGTAGGGATTTGATTGTAGTTATTACACTCTTCCAGAGCTTCTTTCTGGAGGGCTATGAAAGCTGTAGTTATATATATATTCAAGGTACGAGAAGAAGTCCTCCAGAGGATTCACTGGATTGGACTGATAAACTTCATCCAAGATTCTCAGTGCAGGACCACATAAGGATTGGATTGGACTGATGAACTTCATCCAAGGTTTCCAGTGCAGGACCACATTAAGGAGTGGATTGGACTGATGAACTTCATCAAAGATTTCCAGTGCAGGACCATATATGAGGTGGATTCGACTGATTAAATTCATCCATGATTTCCAGTGCAGGACCACATCTGGAGTGGTTTGGATTGATGAACTTCATCCAAGATTTCCAGTGCAGGACCATATACGGGGAATTGGTGAAGGTGTATTTCACCTAGATGGTTTTTATACCGTATTTTCGTATAGGGTATTTTTGTACAGGGATTCTTGTGGAAGTTTTTCTGAAGCGGAGTTCTCCCTTGAATTGCGCATCCATCTGCGAGTGCGAGTTCTAGTGCAACGCCAACGAGCAGCATCGGCGGAAGAAAAAAAATAAAAATCTATTATAAAAATCGCAAAAGCTTCACTTCTCATGTATCTGTAAAAAATTTCTTGCTTCAATTTTTTTGTGTTTTTCGACAATTCCTGTGATTCTCTTCCCCACCCATTCCAAGTATTTTCAGTTTTCTGAATTCTGTCCAGTATCGCGAGAGGAATAATACTAGGAATTTTTTGTCTGAAAAACTCCAGTGATTTTGTGTGTTTTTTTTCTTCTGTGATATACGCGAGGCGCAGCAGCAGCAGCAGCAGTTGTAGATCCTTAAACGATTTTGATGCGCTTCGCTTGATTCTCGACTCGACCCATCAAGTAGTAGTAGTAGAGAAAAGGTTTCGGATCTCGAAATGTTTCTCGAATTTATTAGGCAAGCGCCTAGTGGAAGAAGCTCCCAAGAATTTCAAGGTCTAGTTAATATTGTTGATGAGCGGATGATGATGATGCTTGTTTGGTTCTAAGAAAAGCTGCCGTCGAGTACAGTCGCACAGAATTTTTGTCTTCTTGTGCGGGAGAATTCGAGAAGTTTCGATTCTTGGTGCGTAGTTCCAGAATTAGATTGTTGGGTTTGTTTCGTTTTGTTCTTGATTTTTTTTCGCATGCATACTGCCGGTGAGTAGTAAGTAAGTAGTGATCATTTTTGTTGTGAATCCCGCGAGGATTTCCGACGCCCATTCCAGATTGGGTGCTGCAGCTCAGCTGTTTGTTAGGGTTTTCAATCTGCTCGTCTTTTGCTCTGCAATCTCTCATGGTGCACGCACTTGGGTAGTTTTACGGATCTAGATCTGCATGTGTGCAGCAAGTTGGGGGGGGGGAGATTCTCGAGTGAACAAGCTGTAGTTTGTCAATGAGTGAGTGAAGGAGCTCACTGTTGCAAAGCATTCGCAGTTGTAGGTCGTCGATCTTGTCGGCTGCTGCTGTGGCTTCGCGGACAGCGCCAGGAGCTGCGGACTCTGAAATTAGCTTGGCTGTTGGCTTCTTGGGTGCCCGCAGTTTGTCACTATGGAAGTTGACACACTGAGATACCGACATGAGATTCTTTCCATGCCATGAGTTTTGTTGAATAATATTCTTCTTCCAAGCAGTCCGGGTATGTGATCTTCTGCTGCTGCTGTTATACTAGTCTGCTCATGGATGCGCCTCTAGAGCTAGCTCTCCAAAAATAGGTGGAAATGTCTCCTGTTTCGTGCATGATTCTGCGGGATTTCCATATACTTCCGCTACTTGTTATATTACTGTTTGGAATTACAACCTCTAAGCTGAATTTGAGGATGCACAATCTGGGTTCCACATTCTTTGAGATTGTCTCGTGTATTTGCTCATGGGTGAAGGATGTGTGGTTTTATTACAGGAAACAGGATTTGGAGGAAGATTTGTGTTTTTTCGGTGCCTTTTTTGGATCCAGCTCACACATATATTTCATCGTCAGCGCCTGCAGACAAAGCTCCTTGATCATCTACAAAAAGGTTTTGATTAAGTTCTTCACCCATTTGCTTTAAAAAGCTCCTGAGAAGCTATGCAAAGTTCGCCGTCAACAAGTACACGAGCTGCTGCAGGAGTCATACAACCAGTGAGCTGCACATATTTGATGGATGAATGTGTTTGGGGCAAGCTGCCGGAGACAGAATTGGAGCTCATCTTTGCTCGACTACCACTCAAGGATATTGTTCGTCTGCAAGCTCTGAATACCCATTGGAAGTTGCTCATCCGTAGCTCGTACTTCCAACAACGCTTGGAACAAGTTTCTCAGCAGCTGGGGGCCACAAGGTTCGGACTCCTCACCCAAGTGATCAAAGGACCTCGTTCCCTTTGCTGGGATTTTCATATCTTTGATACTCCAGCTGGTGAGTGGAACCACTTCTCACTCTCAGGACCACCAGACACAATCTCCAAAGGCATTTTCCCCATTGCAACAGCTGGAGGATTGGTCTGCATGAGTAATGTCTATGGGGAGCGAATCTTTGTGGTGAACCCTGTCACCAATGCTTGCAGAAAACTCCCACAAGACTTGTCCGGCAACATGTCTGGGTGGACCAAATGCCGCTTCCTGACCATGGCCTTGATGGAAGGAACCACAGACAATCATCACCATCATCATCACACAAGAAAGTGGCAATACACTCTTACGCTTGCTCTAAGTCAGAAGCCATGGCCAGAAGGCTCCAACTTAACTTCACTTCTCTGTGAGAAGCAGGTGAATGTGTCTCATTTTCATTTCGCTGTTTATGATTCAGCAACTAATTGCTGGAGCAAAAGAGACAACCCAAATGATCCCAATCTACTCCGGAACAAGCTCTTTAGACTCTTTCCCAGTGGAGCAGCTGTAATGGCATCGACTGATGTTCTGGGGAATCAAGTGTTTCAGCTCATTCCAAGGCCACTTGATGTCACATCAAAACCTGATTGGATGGAAGCTGCTCCAAATGACTCGAATTCTCGAGCGCTTGCTTATGGTGTCAGATTGAGCTGGTTCCCACAATCGGTGGATGTATACAAGCTCCAAAGTGCAGGTCAACTGGAGTGGAAGAAGGTAGCTTCTGTCCCAGCTCAATCTGGAACCCAGTTGTTGCGGGAATGTAAGTGTTTCATGGTGTGTAATGACAAACAGCTCATCATTGTGAAATGTCATGCCAACAAACAAGTCATCTACAATGAGTTTCCAGTTTCCATGTGTGATTTGACCACATGTACTTGGCAAGACTTGCCTTCAATATTCCCCTCACTTTCAGGGACCCTGAGGAGTGATTCAAAGACCACCAAGGAAATTAGCATGGCGGGTTTGGCTGGATGCACATTTGAGATCAAGTTTGATGCAGTCCCGTAAATGTTTTAAAATTTCTTATTGCTCCTGAAGCTATTGCACTCCTCAACACCCAGTCTAATGTAAAATTGGCACTCTTTGTAATTTCCTTTACAGATAATGATGATGCAGCTGCCTTGAGAAACAGCTTCTTTTCAGGTTCTTCTCACACTGAAGAATTGTGCTGATCTGCAAAACCATTCTCTGAAACTTGTAACATCAGAAATGCCCCCTTTGGTGGCATACATTTTCGGTGGCATTTGTGTGGGAATAAAGGACTAGACTTTGGACACAAATGCGATGTTGTGAACTGTATTTTCCCAATCATGAAAATGCTCTGAAAATTTGGGTCTACATTGTAGAGAAGGATATAAGTGTACATACTACACCATATGGATGTTGTGGTTGAGGGTAACTAATGATTTATCAAGTGAAAGTGGGTGCACAGAGTGGAGCATCCGCAAACTCCTTGACTTGGTCACCATTTGGAAACATTCTGGAAAACTCCTTGACTTGGTCACTAACTGGAAGCATTCTGAATTTGTTGGCTTGGGCCCAGAGAGAAGAGACAAAATGGAGGATTGGGGATACAGGGATCCACTTTGCAGGTGACAACTGGAGACTTAGCTGTAACTCTCTAGGCTACCCTCTTTAGCACATTCATCTTACATTCAAATTACCGAAGCTTGATTGATTCATCATTTGTGATGATTTTCTGTCAATTGCTGGAAATGGGTGGCTTGCTTTTTTGCTAGATCAATATTCTAGGGACAAAACTTTTATCATATTGTTAATGTTTGGGAAATTATTGTTCAATCTTCTCCCCAAGACTTTTAGGCAAGGCAAAATGACCTTAAGCTCTTTTGAGGCTATTTTTTCACCCCACATTGTGCTAATCTTTTTTCGCTCTACCCATTTGGGCACAAATTTTTTGGCTGGAACTTGACTCATTGTGTGAGTGACATTTGGAGTACTATGTGTGCATATGAGGGATGGACATGTTGCATAGAATTGCATGCACCAAGATGAGAAGTTCTAACTCTAGTAATGGAAGTTTTTAGGTTCAAGTTTTGACTTGCCATAAAGGGTAGAGTCATTGGGGGATGAGTGGCTTGTTTGCCTAACCTTTTAATTTTGATAATGAAATTTTCTAAAATTTTAATTAAAAAAATTTGGTTACAATTCTGTAGATGCAATGGGATGGTGGGTTACAATTAATCTTGAATAATAAGGTGGTATGATAAGTTGGGTGGGGTTTGAAAATAATGGAAGCTTAGTTGTGACACCCAATGTGGCCCAACTACCCGCAAAGTGCTCCACATGGATGGAAGGTGGGAAGATAACAAATAATTTGTCCTTAACAAAGAAAAAAAGGTGTATTCTTACCCTTCATAACCATGGAGGTTTGCAAAATACACATGCATGGAGGATTTAATTCAAATGCCCCTAATCAAATCAATTAAATACTTAATTTTACAATGTAACAGAATATCATATGTCAATGCCCCTACCAAAGATGGAGGCCTTTATGTTGAATGCACCCTTGAGTATAACTTAATGCATCACATGAAAAAAGAAAATAATTAATGGAGATGATTTTTATTTATATTTATTCTTGTTTAACATGGAGGTTCCAAATTGGATATAATACTAATTTTTTAAAGAATAACTTGAATGAAAATGAATGTTGTGTGCCATCATGGTAGTTTATAATACATTCAAAGTTATATTTTTTCAACATTGAAGTTCAAATTGATTCTTGTAATTGAAACAATGTCAAAACAAATAACTATGTTCTTAAAAACAAGATGTAGTGTTTTTGTGATGAAAGTTCAATAATGGGATTGAATGAGTGTAAGTTGCGATGATGAGAGAATGTTCAGTTCTGATAAGTAGCAAACTAAAGCTTTTATGCTTAATCTCTTGTTGGGTTTGAACTTGGATTATAAATGCAAGGCTTTCCCTAATTTGAATGAAATCATGTGCAAATTGCAAAGGATGAAATTTATGGGTGATTTTCAATATCTTGTATGTAGAAAATCTGATTGTTGCATTATTTCATTCAAAATTAAGGGGAGTGATTGGAGATCAAATATTTTAGAACCTGTTTTTTAATATTTTAATATTTTTTAGCATAACAAAAATATATAATTTTATTTCATGTGTTCCATAAAATATATTAAGAGTAACTTTCCCTAAGTTGTTACTAATGTTGTGTGATCATATGTTTAATATGTTACGAATTAATGGTTTTCAATACAAATATAATGTTATGAATAACCTAATGACAAAGAACAACAAATTTCAAGGCATATTGTAACTAACTTAAATCTTTTTTTGTTGCAATTACGTAATAGGATAACCTACAAAGAGGAGCAACAATATGTAAATAACCGTTGTCAATTATGTTAGATTTAGATAGGTTTGAGGCAAATTACATTATAAAATCCTCATGGTTTTTTCAATGGTTTTCTTTGCCACCCATGCTTTTGTTTCATAACAACACATGTTACATAGGAGAAATGATACTGTTATGAAGCACATGATTGTATTCCTTTTAGGTTGTAAGTCTCAAAATTTGAACTATATGTTTTTATGAGATGAAATTTTTAAATATGAATATGCTTGCTTTGTTGAATCACTTGTTATCATGAATGATGATTGTATTTTTTGTGTTTAGTTCTTACTATTTTACTTGAAGAGAGCAACTTTGAAGTATTTGCAATTTTTGAGTTCATCATGTAAACTTTAAAATTTTGAGTTTTTAAAGCAAGGTCCACATCAAGGAGAATATGCGAACAACTCATTTATGTGTAGATTTGGATACATAGGTTCAATGATTGGAAGTTGCTTCTATTCTTCCATCCAAGCTATAATCCAAGTGTGTTCTCATCAAGTGACAATTCAATTGCTACTGATGAATCAAGGCCTTCAGAACAAGAGCAAAAACTTGTTGTGTTAAGGTAGCAAGCAAAGATTTGGTTACCATGGGGTTGTAGATCTAAACCTTGGATGTTTTACAAGTCAAATGTTGTTGAGCTTGTGGTTTTTCATAAACCTCATGTTTTACAATGCATTTTGTGTCATGTTAATTATTTGAGTTTAGGTGTCTTGGTTGCAAAAACTAAGGGTAGAAAGGATTTGATCACCTATAAAACATTGCATGGCACTACATCAACAACGAAGAAGCATGTTGAAATAGAGTATTTTGAAATCTTAAATAGATATTTTAGAGAGGTCTCACATCATTCCAGAAATTGGATGAACAACATAAAGATTTTATAGATGTCTTTGTTCTTGTGATTGTCAAAAGGTTTCAACCTCTTAGCATCATAGAAGACATGTATGGATGAGACAATTTGGAATGCAAAGATATTATGATGTGATTTATTTCTTAGAACCATTGCAAAAGAGGTTTTGTCATTTTAGAGGTATGATGAAACATTGTCTCAAAGAGTTTGTTACACACTGCATCAATGCTTTGTCTATGGTTATAACAATTTTTAACCTTTAGATGAGCAAGGGTGCTTAGTTCATGTTCACACTAGTGATCAATTTTATAACACCTAAATGAGAGCCAAAACATGTAAGAGTTGGATTGTTCAAAACATTACAAAAATAGGCTTGGCTATTCAATTTTTGTCATTATTGGAGACATTCAACTTGATAGAAAAGATCATTTGTTATGTAAAGAATGAGGGGAAGAATTTTTCCACCGTGACAAAAAATTTCCACCATGTTTAGAGAGGTTAGCAATTGTGTTGATTTGGGGTGAAGTACACTATTTGGAGGTGTTTGCTTTGGGCATGCCTTCTCCAAGGCTTACCAATAAGCTACTATAGAGACAAAGTTTTCGGAGGTTGGCATCATGTTTCCATAAAATTAGCCCAATTTGCAATTGAAGGTTGTATAACTTGGTCAAATAATGTGCAATTCACAAAAATGTTCCTCTTTTACTTTGATCTTGTGATGTCTATCAATGCTGGTTGCTTCTTATGCATGGTGTTCTTTTAATAAGAATTGGAATGTCCTTTGGTAACATGAGTGGGTCGATTAAGTGCTGGCTCCTGACCATGGCTTTGATGGAAATCATGGACAATCATCATCATCATCACAGAAGAAGGCAATATATTACACACTTATGCTTGATCTAAGTTAGAAGCGATGGCCAGAAGGCTCAAACTTAACTTGACTTCACTTCTATATGAGAAGAAGGCGAATGTGTCTCATTTCAGTTTTGTTGTTTATTATTCAGCAACCGATTGCTGGAGCAAAAGAGACACAACCTGAATGATCCCAATCTACTCAAGAACAAGCTCTTTAGACTCTTTCCTAGTGGAGCAATTACCATTCCTATTCGTTCAGTGCCAAATATTAGGATGATGGAAGTTGGATCAAACACCTCAAAATTTTCCATTTCCTCAGATGAAAGTCCTAAACTCCAAAATTGTTTGATAAGGCATATATGGTTTTTTCTGATCTCAACCTGAGTGGCAACAGATCAAACATAAAACACATATATGATCATCATCAGCTAGTCTCCCTCATGCAGTAAGAGTAAGCAACCTGATGCTCAAAAGTATCTCACCTAGAGAGTTCTCATGGAGCAGTAGAAAGATCTGTTTGACAAATCTTTGATTCAAAAGTTGTCACCAACACCGAGAGTAGCGTTCTGACGTTGCTGGCAGCTAGGTCCCATTTCTCCAAAACAGGTGGAGAACCCAGTATAGACATCACATAGGCATTGTATATGTGCATCTAAATAGTTAGAGAAAATTCTGAGTGGGGAAGTCCGGCAACTTACATTTTGAAATCCATAAGAAAAAGAGAAAAACCATGAGTGGGCAAAGCTTGATTTTCACACTTTTCAGCAGCTAGACTTGACAATTTAGCTGCAGCAAACACAAGTACAAATTCATTTTCTAGTAAAGGAGGCCAAAGATAGCTGTAACTTACATATTACTGCTGCAAAGAAATTTGCACACTTCAAGCTGGTGTCTTTCTTCTCAGTGTATAATTTCTTCTTCTTCTTGCTGGTGCATTGATAGAGTCGTTCAGTTTTTTAATCATCTCTCCAAGCTGTTACACGATGTCTTTCATTGTGGCTTCCTTGTTGGTGATGTAGTTCCATGGTACTTCTACAACACACCTCCCACTTGGGTTGTATATCATTATCTCCTTGAGTGCATCTGTTACACTCTCACAAACCTCTTCCCCATACTCTTCACGGAGGCTTACAAGCTGTGGATCAGTTGGGTCAATAACCTCCTGCATGCATTCCATATTGCAGATCCACCACAATTAGCAACTTCAAATGAACAGCTAGTTTTGGCCAAGGATTACCTACTGAGCAAGAAAACATTTCAACACCCAAAAACAACTTGGCAACTTCTTCTTGCATTGGAAGAAACTACAAAGCCCTAAACCGGACATAAACAGGTCATAAGTGGTCCAATCTGCGTGAAGGAGAAACCAAGTGGCACTTCCCTGTTAGATATGCTGGGCACCAAGCACACATCCTTGACCTCTGCAACAGCCTCCATGAACCTGTCAATGAAGTGCTCAAAATCAGCAAAATGAAGCCATGTAACTTACTGGCACCTCAAGTCCAAATTCACCACACGAATGCAGGGCAATCCACTAAGCTTCGCACTACAAATGGCAAATCAGCCTATAAGACACAAAGGATAGTAGCCAAATGATGAAGTATCACCATGAGTCTGAGCCAACAAGCCCACAAAGAAGCTTTGTAACACCAATCTCTTACATCAATTGTAATCTAGAGGCTACAAGCTGTATACCTTTACAAGGGTTCAGCTGAAGCTGGACTCTTCAGCTGAACTCTTCTTCCATGATGATTTTTCCTCTATTTTTGCCTGGTTTCTCTTCAACTCAGGAAAGACATGTGGTAAGATTGATAGGTGAAAATTAAATGTTGAAGTCTCCCACATTTCAACCATGGGAATATCTGATGAGTTACGCATCAGGGCAATATTACCTTCAATTCCCTGGTGTAATCGGCTAATCCAATGCTAGTGACCTGAAGAAAAATATGTGAAATAGCCTCCCTAGACCAGGAAGAAGAAGGTGGTGTGAAAAACATCCATGCCTTGATCCATTAATAGGGAATATATATCATTACTTGACAATAGATAGGCACTGGAAAACCCATCATCAGCCTTCAACATCTCCCTTCCAAAGACAGTTCTCTTCTGACGATTTACAGAGAAAACGTTCCCAGCGTTGGTTAACTGCATTTAATCAACAACACATAAGCCAGATATCATCTCTAACACTCAAAAGTTAAAAATCTAATGAACCATTACAATAGAGGAAACCAAGCAACTAGAGGATCCCTACTCCACACAAAGTGGAGGCAATGCGGAAGGAAAGTCTATCAATACTTTCCAGTACCATTCCAGCCCAAAGTATGTGAAGTTAAGGGAACTTAGAAAGCATTAGATGAAAACCTGGCCAAGATCCATCAGCAATTGCAAAATGGGTGTCCAAATGTGATCAGCTACAGCTGGGTATGCCGCATCCACTTCATGTGTGTCATCCTGACCCATCATGTAAGCCCTATGCAGTGCTCCTGCTGTCTGCAGTATGATCATAGGCAAATTCCCTCAGCAATTGCAAGACATCCAGGTAAACCAAAATTCCAAGGGTTACATACTCCTAAGAATTGGTGCAACATGGACCACATCATATTGTTTTTAAGACAGCTATAACTACAATCAAGAGACCATGAACAGAGAGATTGAAAGTGAAAAGTGCCATGTTGAAAATGCCAGATTCATGTGCTTATACACTAAGTTCTCTAGGAGATACACTGAAACAAGGTACTTTCTGAATTGCATGAGAAATAGGCATGAAGATATCAGTGTCATAATTGTTCATTCTCTGCTGACGATGGATTGACATGATCAAAACCCAGGCCTGTAACCACATGTTTTCTGACTTCAGTGTTCCATCTGCCTCCCTGTTGAACTGTAATGAGGAAAACAAAATGTCCAACACCAGCTTTGAAACAGAACTATACCCATTTGTAGATTAGCATGGGGAGACAAATAAATTGTCAACTGGGACCACTCTGATCACTCTTGTAACACAAGCAAGTGGTTAATATCCAGTACCTTCAAAGTTCAACATTTCTTAACACACTTTTCTATGTTTGCAAGCTACAAACAAAGATTATTAAGATCTAGGAATAGGTTCCTGAAACTCTACTGTAAGTACTCAGATCCCTTATCCCTGAACAGAGACTACTTATCAGCAAACAGGGAAAAGAAAAATGAGAAGAAGAAAACAAGGGTCTAGAATTGGACCAAGACCAAAAAAATTGAGTATAAGGTGGATGCCTACAGGGGTTTAGTTTTTTGAGAGTCTAGCAGCCCCTTCAACATGCAGAGGATTACAAAAGGGAATAGATTAATGGTACTGAGATATTGAGGTAATCAGTTTGTGGACTGGAGTCTGGACCACCAATCTAGTGTAACTGGCAGGAGCACTTCTATGTAGAAAATGGCTATATGGCCGTAGCGGTTGGACAAAGTTCAAATACGCAGTTCACCTTACTGATCTGCAAACTGCAAACTGCAAGTCTGGATGGGAGCTTTAACCAAAAGCAATCCCTCCTAAGGACTTTGGTCTGTGGTTTTTTCTGCAGTGTGTTGGTGTAAACACTTGTTGATTTATGTTTGTGTTGGCAATGTGCAAGACTGACCTAAAGCTACCTTACATTTGAAGACTGGAATGAAGTTTTTAGTGGAATACCCCTGCATGAGTTTGGTTGTGAATTTGCAAGCAATGTCAGAAGTTGATGTAGGCAGCAGTTGCATAGTTGTATTTTAAATCAGTCACTGTTGTCAATATGTGTAACTGAACCAGGCTCAGTGGTGCTCTCCACATGCAATGGAATACTTTCAGTTCTAATGGCACCTGCATTAGCACTGGAGCCATTAGAACTGGATTAGCCAGCTTCCAGTAGAAAACTTCATACCTTGCCAGGGTGGCTGTGGAGTATTTCCATGATGCAGGTGACAGTGATTGTACAAGACCTTGATCCTCTCACTTCTTGAGCATCTCTTGACACAATCCAACACTCCTGGCAACAAAGTTCTTGGCATAATACAAGACATTGTCCACATTCCTATTTATTACATGCATGATGGGGAAAACAATGGACTTAATGCATCAAAAATCATGCATGTATAGCCTAAATGTTTAAGAAATGAAGTTTCGGACAGCCATAGTACCATTTCTATGGTTTTATCACCCACAGAGCAAGTTGCTTCACCTTGGATTGACACATCACAGCCAACAGCAAGACTTCCAGATGTGAAATTGAATTTGTTTCTATGCACCGCAATAATTTGGATATGTAATAGTAGGAGAGAAAAATAAAATGTGAAGAAAATGTTTTAGAACGTATGCAAGGGGAGAGGTTTGAATTCTATGGACAACCACACTCTAATGTAAATGATTTCAATAAAAAGGCCATGATTGCAATATTTGCCAACATGATTGGAAACTTAAAGAGTTCTCTGAGATTTTGGAAAAAATTGCAATGTAAATTGATACAACAATCTGTAGGATGCAAACTCTAAACCTTGAAACCACGACCTGAAGGCCATAACCCCTCAGCTAACAAACCCTTACAAATTTGAATTGAGGCAGAGCTCTCACACATTAATGAAAATGCTATATCTTTACACAAAACATGGGTCACAACAACAAAGACATGGATAATTGTCCTGCTTAGTGTTCCACCTAAGTGTTGTAGAAAGTTGTTGGCTCAAAGTAATCACAATGACCATAGTTCTTACAGCACATAAAGCTTAGCTCATGCTAAAATCAAGATAACAGGAGAACTTGGATGGTAGTGCCTTATCAAGGTATCCAAGCTAGCAAACATGTGATTTTATCAACGTCCCACAATAGTGCCACTTGTAGTCACATTCCTTCCAGGTTTTAACTTCAAGTTTTTGCACACATCATTGCACTTATGACTGTTAAAGAATAGTTTGAATCCCTCTGGACCCAGGTTGGTTTTGGTGAATCGTAACACATCAGTGCAGTGAATGGCAGGATCACACAAGCGGAATCTCATATGACCATCACTGTTGGGCGCCAAAACCCCTTGCAGATCTGTCACCATGAGCAACTTATCAGAAAATTCATATGTCCAGTGCGTAAAGGCCTGCAAAGTTGCTCTGTACTCTTCCAGATTTATGTACCCAGCATTGTTGTTGTACTTGATCCACTTTCCCAACAACAACATCTCCATGTTGTAAAATTTGCCTTCCACTTCCAAGACAGATACTTCTGTGAACTCCACCATTTTCACTCCTTGCAGATTTTGAATCCTATCAAGGGATTTACAAATTGAGAAAAGCATGATGCATGTTTGAAGCTCCAACCATCACATTTGTAATATAGAGTAAATGACAATAATCCTTGACCAAAACCCTAAACCTGGGGTAATTAGCAATTGAGGGCACTAACATCATCACATTGTTAATCAGCAATGAGCTATCTCCATTCACGAAACTAAAATGGCATCTTATCCAAGACTTTGATGATAGTCTTCTCATTTTGTACACTTGAAGAAAACAGGGTAGACCTCTCACCTTTTATTGAACTCAGTTGCCATGTGTGCAGATACAATTTGCACTTCCATTTGTTCAAAGTATTTCTCCTTCTTGTGCAACTCCCGAACATCTTTCCCAAGGGGTGTCTTGAATCTCTTGACCACCATGGACCTACCATTGCAGTACAGAAATTCAAGAAGTGCACTCAAATCAGATCATCAAACCAGCACCATTTACAACATGTCACAGGATCCAGTAAGCACCTTCAGACATGCTTCCTTTTAAAGTTTGTTTTGCAGAAACAGGAACTAGACACACTACAACCCTGACTAGGATCATGATCAATGTTACCCAGGTGAAACATTCAACTCTGACTCACCTTGAGGAAACTGGACGAGTATGACCTGGTGGCCCTGGTAGAGTTGCAACTCGGGCATAATAAGGCCATCTAATTGACCCTTCTGAACTGAATGGATTCCGTGCTATCTGCACACTGCACCACTCGACCTCTTCCAGCTCCAAGGACTGTTTGGTGCGAATTCTATACAACAAATCATTCACCTGGGAGTAGCATCTGCAGTAGGTCCATTGAAATGAGTTAAGTTACACATTGATTGTAGATGTGATCTAAAACTGTATCCTATTCAATCGGATTCGCATCCAATCTAAAATGGATATAATTGAGTTGTTGGTGGGTTGTTAAGATGTACTTGTGCTTAGTTTTCTGCCGCTGTAGTGTTGCAATGAATTCCCAATTTGGTTGCCCTTTCTTCACCACTTCTGGAACATACTTCACAGCATTGCCTGCAACACCCATCATACTCATAGTTTTCTGGATTGTCTTGCGGCACATAGTCACCACAACATGTGGAATTTTGTTGATGTTGGAAAAGAGTTCGTGCTGAATCCAATCACCAATTTCAACATCAGCGTTCTTGAACTCTTGCACCATCTTTCAGTGCTCTTGTTTAAGTGACAGAAGAAATATTTGGTGATTTTACAGTCCGTCCGCAAGCTCGACAGTAAATCCTCAATTCTCCGTCCATGCATATCTCCACGTGGAAATTCGTCTGAGACGCCATTATGAAATCGCCGTCCATGGCATGGGGCATCAGCAATGTGAAAAAGCAAGCGGTTTTGTGACGTCCAGTTTAACGATGCTATGCCTTGAAGTCCACTGAACACATCCTCACCGGCATCTCCGCCACCAATGGCATGCAATTCTGACAAAGCTTTAATGAATGTGCTGAGGTGGTCTGTGAATTCGCACCTCTCGGTGACTAAATCATCTTCATAGTCCCGATAAGCTACAAATGCCACACGCAACTTCACATCCGGATATGCTTTTCCAACGCCAGCTGCCATTTCTTTTATTTGTTCCTTGACCATGTTAATGATGCTCTGCACACAGCACAACCAATCGACATCAACCAGTATGTTGAATTCTATCCAAGAGGCATCACATTTCATTCATGCTGATTACACTTTTCTTTCAATACTGTAAGGGAGTATACCTGCATGCTGCCTGTAGCATCCACAAGGAAGGCAAGATCCAGCGTTTGACCCTTGAGGACCAGTTTTTTAATCTCTTCCATGCGTTTCTGGGTGTTAACTTCAGCTTGGTGCTCCAGGCGAGACAGCCGCCGCCGTTCAGTTTCGCTGAGAGTTTTATGCTCTTTCAGTTTATCATTCTCCCGATTCAGTCTATCCAGCTCCTTCCGCAGCGTGGTGACTTTTGCCTCTTTAGTAGACTTGAGTTTGTCGTTTTCCACCTTCAACTTTTCCAACTCCCGCTTCAGCTTCTCGATCCCCACCTGCGCAGCTAATTGGGTACGTGAAGAGGACTAATGACTACTGACCACGGATAGCGAACAGAAAGCTACTTGAACAACTTAACTAGCACCTAGCTTCTGGTTCTCCACTTCAATCTCGGGAATGGAAAACATTACCTGCTCGTTCCTAACCGTCGAGGACCTCGAGCGCGTTCCCTCCCGCGAGTCCTCTTGTATGGCCTCCATCGTCACGCCTGAGATTTTCGTATATTAGCTATTTTGAGGGAACGTCCACCTGATCTGAGCCAATACGGTCCCTGCAGCAACGCAAACCTATCAACTAAGAACCGTTAGCAATGGACCGTCCATCCTGATCACGACCATTACTAACGCATTAACACTAGAAATCTGGGCCTTGACCTCGAATCGTGTTGCCCCAAGGAGACGAAAACCAATAATCTACCTACGCTTTCCAGGATTTTTTATACCCTAAGATGCCAAGGCACAAAAATAACAAAAAGTTTGGAAAATGATGGCTCGGTACAAAACCGTGGAGGCAGGTTGATCGCGGACAGGCTCGAAACCCAGCATTCCAGATCTAAGGATTCGCTTCGGATTGAAATCAACTACAATATGCATATGGAAACAGTAGACCTGGACCTCATTTCCAGGATATTTTCAAAGAATTAAAATTGCGGACTGAATTTAATAGGTAGGGAATGTCGGTAAGAACCTTGGCCTGGACTACCACTTCCTGATGATGCTGCAGGCGTGCAGAACGACCAGGTCGATGCCGACATCCGTTGCACTCTCCTGAATGGTTCTAACCTCGCAAGGCTTACTTACGTAAGGAAGACGATAGAATTTAAAGACGAATGGTTAGCTAAAGAGAGGTTGAAGATGAAATTGAGGCCTCGTGAACTCTTGAGAAGCGAAATCGTGAAAGCGCCATCAAGTCGGTGAAAGCGCGTGGTCTCTAAGGTCGTGCGATCACCGCGTGGTCCCTCATGGGGTGAAACAAACCAGGAAAAAAAACCCAAAAAAACCCACTTAAGGGCTTCCACGATTTCGTTTCTGAACAGGTCACCTGGCCTCAATTCTTTAGCGAGCCATTTGTCGGTAAATTCTATCGTCTTCCTTATGTGAGTCACCCCTGCGAGGTTCGAACCATTGCGAGGTTGTGTGGTCACCACTCTGTCCCTCACAATCTAAGGTCGTGTGGTCACCACGCGATTCCTCGCAATCTAAAGTCGTGCGATCACAGTGTGGTCCTTCATGGTGTGAAACAAACCATGTGGTGGCCACCAAGTGGGTGAAAATACTTAATGTGTAACATTGTTAGGCACATGTAAAAGTTTATAACTACTTAAATTAACATTGCAAAAGTAATGTGAAAATAAGATATCTTGAATCACACAAATCATTTTAGAAATTATCATTAGAAATTTATTATAAAAAAATTTCAACTATAATTTATTTTATGAAAAATTTAAATTTAAAAGATGAGCTCTTAAAGTATTAGTTTTGTTAAATAAAATATTTAATAAATAAAAACCATAATTTAATATACATAAAAAATTTTGATCATCAAAATCTTTCTAAAATGTCCTCCTTGCTATCAATGTTACCGTATCATATTATTATTATTGAATCTTTTACTCACTAAAAAAAATATATGAACATGCATAAAGTTTATTAATTATGGACTCTTACAATTTTTTAGTACCTTTTTTGGAAATTCCATTATGTTATGGTTATTAAAAAACTATCCATGAAATTCATAGAATGTGGTTATATTATATGATTCGTTGTAATGTTGAATCCATTTTCATTTAGTCGAATTTATTTAATCACATGGCCAATTACAGATCCCAAAATCTTGTAAAAATTGTCCTATGACAACATTTTATGGACAGTGTAGTGTGCTTTCATCGAGTTCAAAACTAACCTTAAACTTCAAGGAACCATCAGTTGGTTTTTTTTTTTTTTTTCGTGAAGGACCACATGTGACCATTAGGTTGAAACTGACTTTAAAACTTTCAAAAACCACTTAGTGATCACCATGTGGTTTTTTTTTCGTCACAAGGGATCACCTGGTGGCCACCAAGTCATTTCAACTATCGCAACCCTAGTTTTGGGCTCGTGACCAAGGCAAAGGGGTTACAAGGTTGCGGGCCAAGAGGAAGCTTGAGAGTCAAGGCAAGAGGAAACCCGGGAGTCAAGGCAAAAAGGCCGCAAGGGTGCGGGCTAAAAAGAAGCCCAAGATAAGAAGAAGCCCGGGAATCACATCACATATTCCCGGGAGTGTTAGAAAGTGTGAGGGAGTATGAGGGAGTGAACCCTCACACTCCCAAGATAACTCCCACTTTGGGAGATGGAGTCCCGGTGGACTCTTAAAATTTCAGAGAGCAATTACAGGGGTCAAAACTCAATGGCTTATGGCGTTCTTTATATCATTGAAAAGTTCTTGGAACGTAGATGTTTAAATTGGGCTCGCATTGCTCATTTGGACATCTGACGCACAAGTTATGGCCAAAGAAGGGCCAAGAGTCAAATTGCCAATTTGACTCTTCACCACAAAAAGTCGGGAATCGACCCAATTTACTTGGCTGCAGGGGCGTGCCACATACCGTTGGAAAGCTCTCGATGAGAGCTACAACTTTTCTTTAGACCGCATCTCGATCCGAGGTCTACTCACAAAATTATGGGGCTCCAAAGTTGTGGGAATCCCATTTGGTGCGATTTTGGGACTCCCACTTGGGAGTCCCGGGAGAGAAAAGCCATTTGGATGTAGCCTCCATGGCCAGCCACAAAGTATACTATAAGGGGGAAGGCGATGGCTTCCCCCAAGTCCAAGCCGTGGTGAGTCTAATGTGTTCGTGTTGCCCGTGGTTCGTCCTAGCACTAAGGGTACTCCAACTATGCACTAACCACTTCGTGTGGGTTGTGTGCAGGCCCATGTGAGTGAGTGAAGCTTGTCAACTCTTCCTAGTCCCATCCCGAAGCTCCAACACGCCCCTCTATCCCTCAAAGTGTTGTGTGCTAGGGAACGTGCCCCGACTCCTCCCTCTTCTACTGTTTTCTACTTGGGCTCATATTTAGTCCTTCAAGGAGTTGGGAGTGCGTCATCAACCTTAAACTACGAGGAACCATTTCTGCCCACCAAATGGGTTTTTTTTTTTTTTTTTTTTTTCCCCCACAATGAACCACCTAATGGCCACTAGGTCATTTCAACCTTAGATTGTGAGGAACCACCTATGGCCACCAAGTGGTTTTTTTCTTCCTTGCAAAAGACCACCTAATGGCCACTAGGTCAGTTTGACCTTAGACTACAAGGAACCACCTAGTTACCACCAAATGATTTTTTTTTTTCTCACGAAGGACCACTTAGTGACCACTATGTGATTTATTTTTTCCTCACAAAGGACCACCAAGTCATTTAAACCTTAGACTATGAGGAACCACCAAGTGAGGGTTTTTTTTTCATGAAGGACCACCTAATGGCCCTTCGTGGTCTAGGGTGGAAAACACTTAGTGGCCACCAAGTTGTCTTTAAGGAAAAAAAAAAACCCCACCTGTGACCAGGCCACCAAATGGTTCCTTGCAATTTGGGGTCAAGTGGCCACCAAATGGTTTTTAAACAAAAAAAATAAAATTGAAACTTTGAAAAATCCATTTAGTGGCCACCAAATGGTTTAGACCTTGGAAGGTCAAAGATTTACTAGCCAGCAGTGGTCTTGACCCTAAATTGCCAAGGACCACTTTGTGGCCACCAAGTGGTCTCCACCCTAGACCGCAAAGGACCACTTGGTGGCCACCAAATGGTTTCCACCTTGGACTACCAAGGACCACTTAATGGACCACCTCAAAAAATTAAGTCCACCTAATTTTCTTCGACACTAAAAAACAACACTTTGAAATTTTATTTTTCATCACATAGTTTTTGTATTTTTATTTTTTTTTAATATAGGTGAGCATGAAATGAACATTAGGTTTTTTTTTTTTTTTTTGGGTGTAAACTTGAAAAAAACATTGAATGATATAAAGGGAAAGAAAGGAATTTACCTCTTTGAATGTAGATTAAGCACTTGATAATTTGCTATGTAACTAAAGAAGGCGAGCTTGGGTAGCTTCATCAACAACCTCTATTAAAATTATGTAATTTTGTGTCCTTAAACATCAATCTCCTTTTGGTGTCATTGTCATATTTTTAATTAAAACCATAACATCATTGTACACTTCAAAAAGTTGTTCATATTCTATTCTAAAATTGTTACCAAAAGCAAGAACATTGGTAAATCCTAACATTCTAACTAGTTTAATTACAATTTATGTTTTTATACATGTTCACTTTTAATTATGCAAAATCTGTACTAAATTTCCATACTTAATCCAAAATGATTCAACAATAACATTTCCCATAGCCCAAATATATGTTGAGTTATGGATGTCATAATGTTGCCACAATTACATTTCAAACTCATATGTAGGAAAGAAACAACGAATCCTTGAAAAAATATGAAAAAACAAAAAAACCACATGTGAC
>Ga0209611_10004207_pt1 | contig 24701 bp, 16 predicted proteins | sample S1TSphgellanicum_3_FD_187693 | JGI IMG/M metagenome (GOLD analysis project Ga0209611, IMG submission 187693) | Host-associated microbial communities from peat moss isolated from Minnesota, USA - S1T2_Fc - Sphagnum magellanicum MG (SPAdes) (version 2) | ecosystem: Host-associated > Plants > Peat...
AAAAGAAAGTTCCAACTTGAGAGAGAGAATAGTAACCACCCCCAGTAGGATAGCTACAACTAGCTACACCGCACTGCACTGGCGGCGCGGCCGGCAAGTATTGGCGGCAGCCTGACTCCTAGTGGTAACGGTCTGGCAGTAATTGTTACCGTTCAGCACAGGCTGTCACCGCGCGCAATGTCCAGCAAATGTTTAACGAATGTATGCCGAATGTTTTGACAAGGTGCTTTGCCATGTAAATTCGCAAATTTTAAAGTGCAAAATGACGAATGTCATTACTAGGACATATATATATATATTTATTCATTTAATATTAATAAAAAATGTAGTTTCCTTTTACAATTATTGCATTATTTGGCAATTGAATTACCTTATTTTGAATATAATTTATGAAAACTTCTTTTAATATTGGCTTGGTGAAAATTGAAAGTTACAAGTTTTGAAAAATAATATTTGGGTAAAATCACAATCAAAGGAACCACCAAAGTGAGTGGACACTATTTAAAACTGCATTTTTGTATGTTGAAAGATCATAACATTGATTACCATGTTATTTAAACTCATAACTCTAAGCTCTAGGTCTATCAACTCATTGAGCTTTTACCTATGTTTCAAGACATGTTTTTGCATGAATGCCTAGGTGGATCTTTCCATGCCCACTTGTTAAATTAAATTCATTTTCCTTTGACATTGTTAACATTGATAATGATGATTACAATCCTTTTGATGAAGGGTGCAAGACACCTTTTAGATGAACATGATTAGTTTGTATTTTGTTGGTTAAAGTTGCATGGCCATCCCATAAATCAAATGAAGGTTTAAAGGTGAAAACACATTACGATGGCCAAAAAATGTTGTCACAAATGGGTGAAATCATAATCAAAGGAGTGAGGGGTGCCAAGTTAAAAGTCTTTTTCTAAGTATTGCAGATGACACATGTCATTTTTGCATTGGTTTATAACTTAAAATTCTATATTTCGAATACCCCATTTAGCATTGCATTTTAAATATAAATACATTTTGACTAAAAATTGATTTTATATAATGTAAATTATGCATTTATGCCCTCTATCACATATATATGAACAACTTTTATTAAAGCCACACTTTCAAAATCCATAATTTTCAGAGTAAAAAACACTTTTGAACCAAATGTGCTCAAATGGGTTATAAAAACAATTTTCATGAATTTGTCCTTTTTCCCTTCTAATCATCAATGTTAAAATCCTTTCCAATTTTCAAAAAGAATGGTGCACATTTGGTAGAAAAAAGGACGTTTGAAAAAAAACAAGGACTGTCCACTCTTGAGGTTTGAGTGCTTGGAACATAGAAAAACATTTTTGATTTGTGTCAAGCTTTGAACATGTAAACTTTGTAATTAATGGAAAATATTCCAAAAAACTTTATGACAATCCAAACTATTATGCTTCAATTATTAACTAGATTTTTGTAACAAGTGACAAAATTGATTAAGTGATAGGTCAATAGGTAGTTAGTTGAAAAAACAAGTAGTTGGCTGGACATATAGTTGTTAATAAACAATTGATTTTTGAAAATTTTGGATTGTTATTGTATATATTATTTAATTATTTTTTAAATGGTGTAATTAGATTACTTTTTTTGAATTAACATGTATATAAATAGGATAAAAGGACTTGGGATTATAGAATTTTTGTTTTGTTTTCATTTCCTTTTCAAACTTGAGTGGAAAGTTTGTACATTTAAACTTGCATTTTGTTTTGTGCAATTTGTGTATGCATTTTTTTAAAGAATTCTAATGTATACATATAATTAGATTTTCTTTGGTCTAATTACCTATTATTGTAATCAAAACATGTTCTAGAAATAAAAATATAATGAACTTTGATGGGAAATCACAAAAAATCCCATTAACAACAATGCATAAAACTTCAATTTCAGCTTAATAAAAGAGTTGTAGTAATAGAGTTGGTGATCATTATTTGAAAATAAGACTTAACATTCGAGTTACTTGCTTCCAACAAACCTTAATGACAAATTGTCCAAGAAATGATTAAAAAGAAAACTTCTTAAAGTAAATATGTCATGACAATAGTTACTTGTGATTAATAATTTTTTTTGATCCATATTGTAATTAATAGATTTTCAAATCAAATTCAAGACAATGACACATTTCACAATGTCATTCAAGCACTTAGGTTTACTACACAAGCTTGTTTGAAATCACAAAAATTTGCTTGTTTAAAATGTAGATTACACCTTCAAATCACATAAAATATGAAACACTATTTTAGGGTGTGATAATTGTAGCTTAGCGACTTGAACTATTGTTATTACACATGGTGTGATTTCACCCATTGCCCTAAGATGTTTCCAAAGTTCATGTTCCTTTCCAAACTAGTTCATGAAGTTATTTGAATGGTGCATTTTCATGATGTCCATTGATGTTTAGAATTAATTATGGTACCAATCACAAATTACAATTAGTTTGTTGATGGTAAATGTTAATATTCAAGTCTATTATTTTAATACTTATTTATGTACTTTGGGTCCAAATTCTTTAAGTTGTACCAAAATTTTGATAGAACATCACCCTTTTATGGGTAAAATCATAATCAAAGGAGCCATCCAAGTGAGTGCACACTCCTTAAAACTTCATTTTTGTATGTTTGAAAGATCACAAATGAAACATAATAATTTGAATTACCATAATGTTTTTGGAATATTTTCCATTTATTACGCAGTTTACATGCTCAAAGCTTGACATAAATAAAAAATCTTTTTACATCTTCAAAGCATTCAAACCTTGAGAATGGATATTCTTTGTTTTTTTAAAACATCTTTTTTCTACAAAATGTGCATCATTCCTTTTGAAAATTGAAGAGGATTTTAACATTGAGGATTAGAAGGGAAAAAAATTTGAATTAATGATTTTTTTTAATAATTTATTTGAGCACATTTGGCTCAAAAATGCTTTTGACCTTGTAATTTATGAATTTTGAAAATATGCCTTTAACAAAAGATGTTCAAGTTTATGTGATAGAAGGCATGAATGCATAATATACATGATATAAAACCAATTTGTAGTCAAAATGTATTTATATAAAAAATGTAATGTTAAGGGGGTACTTGAAATATAAATTTTAAAGTTATAAACCAACACAAAAATGACATGTGTTGTGTGTAATCCTTGGAAAAAGACTTTTACCTTGGCACCCTTGGGTCTTTTGACCATGTTTTCACCCTTATGTATTTTTTACTTAGTCCTATCATGTAAAGACACATTTATGGAAAATTATGACGAAATTTAAAATTTTAATGATTTAAAATATGATATTTATGAAAGTCCAAACATTAGAAGAAATCTTCAAATACATGATTGAGTTTATGATTGGTATTTTAGTCATAAAAGACAAAAATGACTATTAGCCCTAAAGTCATTATGGACAAGTTGAAGACAATAGTCGTTTTGGACATGATGTGACACAATGATGTGGCACATTTCATTCATTAGTCATAAAGGACACATGTGAAATCATTAGTCATAGTTTAATCATTGTGTAATTATTTATCATTATTACAAATTATAATAATTGATATTATTATAATGTAAATAATAAGATATATTTTTATATCCATTATGTTTAATTTCATTATTTTCATCTTGTCAATTGTTGACAAATTAGATTAAAAAATAATTTAAATGGCTAAATAAACCACTTAATCTACTTATGTAGGCATCTAATAGGTAAGTAGTCTAATAAGGTATGGAATATTTGGTCAATATTCCATCGTTGATTGTAACAATGTCATTTGTGCAGTTTGATCCTTGGACCCCAAGGATGGAATTCAATTTTTTTACCACCAAGTTACCCCACTTGTTGTGCAAACAATTTAATGTTTATTTTATTTAAATTATACTTCATTCAAACATCAAATTTGATGATTCATATTTTATTGATAAATTGTCCAAATGAAAAAAAGAAAAACTTATTCATAAATTTCCTTCAACAATGTACACATATTTATGATATATATATGTAAAAATGTGAATTATTTCAAAAGAAAATTTTGAATTTTTTTATTGAATACTATTTCAATGACCAATTTTTGGAAAAAAAATAATTAAAAAAACTGTAAATGAAAAAACCTTTGTGGGTAGTATAAGAATAAATAAAAAATATCTTTCATTTGAATTATGAATTTGTATATATATAATAATTTTTTAAATATTAGTCATATTAAGTTGATTTATACATTTAATTTACATATTTTAATTTTAATTTAAAATAATAATTAATATTGAATATTGAATAATTTTATTAAATTATAATTTTAATTAAAATTTACACATACACGCTAATATAATTGTGTAATATTTATTTATATACATTTAATATATAAAGTTTTACTTAAATTGATGATAAAAATTTAATCTACAAATAAATTATATATTTACCACATTTACATTTCTATTTGATTTTAAAATTATAATATAAAAAATTATTTTTATTAGATCATTTTTTATTTAAAAAATTTATTTCATTGTGTAATAATTAATTGAGTCATATAAAAGATTTTAAATGCATCATGTATAAAGTATATTTTAAAAAATGTAATTAAATTTTTTATATTATTTATATGTATAATATTAGTTGAAATCAGTTTTTTACATGTCATAATTCCGTATGTGTGAACTTATATTGATAGTCATTTAAAAATCATAGTAAAATAATTTTATGATCACATTATGTATGTAATGACACATCATTCTATTCACATCATTTGCATAGTCATTTTTTAGTTATATTTGAAATGATTTTATCCTAGTTGCATTTTCATATGATATTTTGAACATTCACATCATTTTGTCATCAATCATGAATGTCATATGGATGAAAACTTGTAATGAAAAAACGACATCAACTTTCAAGTTATTATGTCATTGTTTACTAATCAGATGCACCATTGACTTATATGATTACAACTTTTTACACGTAGGATTTGAAGTAATATCCTATTACTATAATTAATTACTAGTCATTTAGGACATTTACTCATTGATTTCTTGGTTGCAAAGGACAAGACTTCTTCTAGTGATTTTTTAAAAAATGTACCAAAATCATGACAAAGCATCACCCTTTTCTATATTTTTCACGTAATTTTTTTTTACTATGTAAAAACACATTTATGGACAATTATGATTAAATTTAAAATTTTAATGATAAAAAATATGGTACTTATGAAATATTTGACATTTTTTAACTCATTAGGTTTGATGGGGATCAAAATATAAGGGGAAAAAAATACATAATAAAATCTAAACCATTTTCATCCTTGGTGGTACACTTGAAAGGATTTTCACTCCTTTAATGTATTGTCATTAAAACTATCAAATTTTGTAACAACAATAAACTATGTATAGAAAAAATAAAATCAGATCTATTAAAAAGATCAAAAATCCATATTTGTGCAAAAATCATTTTGCAACAACCTAAAAACATTCAAAATAGTTTCAAATTTCAAGAACTAAAATATAAAACAAGTACAAAGTGTCATCAAAAAATGTTTTTTCTAGATCAAAATCTCTTCTCCTAAGTCTAACATGAGCTCCTCCCCAAAAAAAAAACTACAACTTTTCATGATTCAAAATCAGAATTCCTCCAAAGATAATTCCTAAATTTTGCTACCATTAAACCAATTCAAAATGCCCTCTCTTTTATCCTAACCAGTCCAGCCCGATTTTGCTTTACATTGACACAATTCTACCCACTATATCTTATAGTGACAACACAATTTTCCTCTAATAGTTGCTAATTATCAATAATAATTAGCTTGTGCATCATCTGATTCCCACATGTATTAATTGAAAACTTGGAGATGACAATAACATAGTTTGTACATTAATTTAGAAAGTTGATGAAGTTTAAAACCTTGTTCTAACTTTACTTTGGTGGGAAAAATAGGTGACTTACTTTAGCTTTGTGAAAATTGTATAGTGTCCTTCAATAAACATTACATGTTGTTGCCCCAAATATATTACTATAGTGTGCTTTCACTTTGTAACATTTAAATCCTATTTATAGTTGTTAGCAAAATAATACCATCCAAGTGCAAGGAGTACCCATAAGATGCAAAGAATTTACTCACATGCATATTTGTATTCTTGCTTAGGGTACGTTTCCATTCTCTCCCACTTGCCCATTATTTGTATACACACTTTCACTGATATAGCTGGGGTGTTTTTTGCAAAATGTTGAGACATTGGCCATTATTCTAACGAAATTCTCACTATTCCTAAAACCACCCCTCCCCTCGATATCTGGAGATTCGCACCAGACCAACAAAATTTGTTGATCATATCTCAAAAACGAATGGAAAAAATATTCTGACTTGGTCCTGCTCGCATCAACTCTCCACAGCCACAACTGCCAGGTGTGAGTTCTTTCAAAGTGGGTTGAGAAATAGTGATATCACATAGAAACCCTTTTGCCATCATTTCACCATTTTAATTTCAGTTAGATAGCAGGTGAGTGGAAGACATGGAAACTAACCCTTATCAGGGCATCTTCAAGCTAACATACATACTCAAAAGGATGTGACAACTATACATTACAACCAAAAAAGGTCTATAATATTGATTGAAGTCCTATCATTTCGTGCATAGATCTACAGAACTAGATCTCTCCATACACCCCGTTTTGCCATACAATATAGTACATGACCACCCTTCCAATATTCCCAGAAAAAAGCTATATCGATTAGTCATCCAATACACACAATATTTTCTTGTTCAATGCCTGAAATTTGAACCTTAGGTTACCAACAGCCTAACTTAGTATGATGCTTGCAGGCAACTGGCTTATCACTTTCTTAAGTCTTAATGAAAGCAGTATTATATGCTGGTGGGCCAGAAAAAGTTGCCTGAAGAGTGTGGACATCAGTGTGGAGCTTGAAACAATATTGACCAAAAAAAGTGATATTGTAATAAAAGGTAGAAGTGCAGGCACAATCAGACAAGCAAACTGCCTTGCACTGATCTGGGCTGCCCACTTGGATACTAGGGTAAGTGGGAGTCAGCTCCCCAAACCAGTAGAAAGATTGCAAGAGTGAGTAACCCACACCAGGCAGCTCAATCACATCCACTGACTTCCCACATAGTGAAGACAAAGGCTTTGACACTCTCCTGCATCCCTGGGTCAGGTCTGAGGGATCAATGGGATGGAATCCCCTGGGACAGCCAGTACACTTCTGTGTAGGACCGAAAACTCCAGAACATATACCATATGGTCCACAAGCATTGGGAAACTCACACAAGGAAAAAAGTGCTTGGAAGTTGAGTTCCCAATGTTCATAGCCGGGTGATCCAAGGAGGACATAAGTCTTGAGATTGCCATCAGGTTCCATTCTTGCGTACTCAAGGAAGGTGTTGTTAGGGTTGAGGTTATTGCTTGGTGCGTGTATGAATTCCACATCGCCTGGAGCGAACACGCTGAGCCCATTTCTGAGCTCAACATAGCGAGCTTGATTAGCTTGCCAAGAGTTTACTATCTCTGCGTATACCGTCTCCAAGGTCCAGTAACGATCCGAGCCGACAGTCTGATTGTAAGCTGGAATTGGGCCTGTGTATCCAGGGTGATCGAAATCCACAAACAGCGACAAATCGTTGGAGTATTCTTGTACTCTTGCTGAATAGATGCCAGCGGAAGAGTAGGGCCAGTTCGGGTCAGCAGCAAAGAGGATGCTTCCGAGAGGGAATTTCTGCCCAGAGACCAAAGTGTCGGATGGATAATCAAAGCTTTGCCACACGATCTTCCTCGCACTCGTTAGCAGTACCAGATTCCCAGAATCTTGCAACTCAATTGTGTATACCCTTTTGTTTGCTGTTTGGCTGCTCCAAATCTCGGATCCGCGCTGTATTAACACGAGGTTCCCATCTAGACCGAGCTTGAGAGTGCAGATCTGTTTCAGAATGAGTAGTGCAAGGCATCATTTGCACGATGATCAGAACAGTACAATTTCGGTGCAAAGTTTGCTGACCCACTAGCTAGCACAGGACGAAATGCATGCGCCTCAATGTGCTGCAAGGAAGACACGGAGGAGTCTTAGAGTTCTTACCCCACCGGCGGAGTATATGCCATGACTGAGATAATTGGCCACCCACACTTGCAGTTGATCAGGAGACCGTGGGTTCACGAAGTCCACAGTCACATAGCACTTGGGTCTTCCAGCCGGCGCTCCGGGAAGCTCCTGCACATTGAGCTTGTATCGCCATGACGGCACAGAAGTGAGGGCTGTCAATACCTGTTGCCCCTTCCCCAACGTGCTCCATGCACTACCCAGATTTGCAGTGTTGCGCGCATGCACGAACTGAATCTCTGTCGACAACAGCAGCAGCAGCAGCAGCAGCACACAACTAGCTGCATAGATGGACAACGCCCGTCCTAACAATTTTCTCCTGCAGCTAGTTGCAGCCACAATATTGCCTATAGAATCCATCACAATGGCAGTTCCGGATCTCGCACTCTCATGAGTCGAAATCTTGACTATATTATCTGTTACTAATGCATTGTTTGGATGGCAATCATACAAAGAGATTTTCGAGACTGAATTAAATTTACGAGTTTGGTGCATTCCTAGATGGGTTTTTTATACAACTACAAAAAGTCAGTGTCCTTGTCAACTGGGGCTGAAACAACTTGTGAAACCACTTGGGTAAATAGTAACAGCTTGAGCGTTACAACTTTGAAAATGATTATATAACTAAAATGGACTTTTGCAACTTCCAAAATGATTATGTACTTAAAATGAAAATTGCAAAACAGAAGATGAAAGTTGCAAAATTGAAAACACAAATTTTACAAAAACCTAGGTTGCTAAGCATAAGTTGGAAAGGCACTTTTTTACTGCACTTAAAATAGGCTAAAGGATCTGATGTCAAGTTGGTCGATCATGTGGAAGCATAGCTGGAGACGAGGGTGGGTACTGTATTGAACAAATAGCAGCAAAATAGTTGCGAGCCGATGAAACAAGTGGGCTTATTTTGGGCATTGACACGCAGGGTCAGGTTGTTGTCTAAGGTGACTTTTAGATGCACCAGATTGAAATGCAGGTATTATATTTAGTATGCCCACCCGTGGCATCAGTTGACGTTACTGCAACTGTGCACAAGCATTCATTTTGGTACCAAAATATAGTTCCACAGATTTGCACTGTGCTGACTACTTTAAAGGAGCTATATCAGTCACCGACCGTAGACTAGGCTTGCAATGCTGACGGTGATAGCCAGTGTGGTTAAGACTGACCAGTCACATCAAATATTATAGCAGTTCACTTAGCACCTGACCGCCCATGCAGGGCCTTGGCGGAACCAGCAGCTACCATAGTATATATTCCTATTGAATCTAAGCATCACAAACTCAGATTCAAAATACATGAATCCAATCTTCCAACAAGCCATCTAACTTTGTTTGTAATAGCTAAAATGTTCTAGTTGCCAAAGAAACTACAAGATGAGCTTTATGACTTATTTCAAATTGTTGGCAAACAAAACAACATTCACACAAAACATATCCTAAACTAACAAAATTCTTGTGGTCTCGGTTTAGTTTTAAAACCTTAGACAAAAGAATACCTTTTGTGAGGCATTGTTGAATCTCCTTATGTTTTGCAGGATAAAGCTAAGAGGATCAAAAGGAAGATGATCAATGTATTTTGTAAATGATAGAATACCTTATTGGATCAACAATTTCAAATCACACATATCAACATCCCACTTAATCCGATTCAAAACAAGGATAACATCTCACCTAAACAAGCTAGAAAAGCAAAACTAGCAAGAACAACAAGGATTATTTGTTTAGTAGCAATAGGCAAATGGTCTTCTAAACAGTTAAAGGATGCCATGGATGTAATGGAAATATGCATAGCATTTCTTAGGGGGGCTAGTAGATTTTAAAATATTCCTTTGATTTCATGATTAAACTTCACCATTTAACCAAGTCACACTTTTCTTGAGTATCTCAAAAAATATTCTCTTGTAAAACAAATACCTCCTTTATGTATGAAAATGTTAAAGGTATAACTATTTGTATGAGGATCAATTGGGGTATTTTGATCAATATAAATTAAATGAATTTTTTGACCAGTTCGTTAACCCATGCATTAACAATGACTATCCAAAATGCATTTATTTGGGTTGTTATAGATTTATTAAATTTTCCCACAAGTGAAAATAATTTAATTTCTTAAGTTTAATGATATCCAACCAATTTTAAAGTTGTTAAAAGTTGTTAACAAATAGGAAATTGAGTGTAAATATGTTTATTGCAAAAGAACCAAAGACATCAAAATAATATGTTCACAAACATGAAACATAAGATCAAGAACACACCAAGGTTCTTGTCATGCACAAAACATAGAAACTTGCAATAATGAAAAAAAAAAATCCAAAACACTAACACTAAGAAATTCAACCAATAAGCCAAAACCAAAAATAAACCCACTTCAAAATAAATAAATAAAGTAATCACCATGAAAATAACCTAATTATTATTTTTTATTTTAATAATGGATGAAAGCATGGTAAAATGTGCCAATGAAAGATTTTTTTTGGGGGTGGAAAATATACCTATAGGGTGCAATCATGCTAATAGGATGCACTTTAGGTGTAACAACAATTTAATTTTACACTTTTTAAAGTGCTACGTCAAATCAATATTTAAAATGTTTGGTAAATGTATACAACAATGTTTCTAATACATTATGGAAACACTTGAAATTTTTTGAAACAAACCTAATGAGTATTGAATACCCAAAAACATTTTTTTAGCAGTTTAACAACTATTTTTAGCACATGAAAAACTCATAAATGACTCCTTAATGACTTAAAATGACATATTTTTGGGACATCGTTTAAATCAAACTTTACTATCATAATATAATGCAACATTTTTGTGAATCAAAATTTTTTTTTAAAGATTTTGTTAACTTATAAAAGGATGTTTCGAGAATATTTTGGAATAAGCAATCATTAAGCAAAGCACCAAGGAGGTGGGTGTGGGTCTTAACATTGTGATTACACCTATATTAAGCCTTAATACATTGAATTTATGAATGTGTTTTTTTAATGATCAAATAAAAAAAGATCTTTGATTTCATTGCATAATATTGAAAATTTGAATGTTTTAATATGCATTTAAAGACATTTTAAAAAATACAAGTACAAAAAGGTAGGTATCCCATTCTTGTTTCAAATATATAAAAATATGATGAAAATACAATTGTAATTGAATTCTTTTACATTTTCAAATAAATAATGCATTAATATGTATCAAAGTGTTTTAGAAAATTCATATTAATATAATCAGAATCTATCAAAGTTTTCATAAAAAGGTATCTTGGAATTTTTTTGAAAACCTAACTAGTTTACAACATAATTTTCATCCATTTTTCTTATATTAAAATTCTTCACACTTCATGTGTAACTTACCATAAATGTGATGGAGTGCATCATTGCTTCATAACGAAAGTTTAAAAAATTTTGAATAGGTTTTTTCATGTTTATGCCATAAATGTGACTAAGACTACATGTGGAACTATTTTTTTGGCATATTTTACAATGTTTTCACCTTGAATTAGTTGAACTCAAATTTTCAACATTCCCCCTCAAGTTCAAGTTCACAATTTTAGTATAACAAACATGTTTTTAACTTTTCATAATTTGTCTATACCTAAAGCTTTTGTGAACAAAATCAATCTCCCCTAATATAATTTTTTCTTTTAAAAAATGATAATGCATCTCAATGTGTTTTGTCTTAACATGATAGATTTAGTTATTAGCAAACAATATGTTATTGATGTTATCACAATAAATGATAATAGGGTAAAAGCATGGTTAGGTGGCTCATGTTTGACATTTTGAAGATTCCACATCTTACACTAATTACAATTCTTGGATTTAAAATAACTATCAAACTATAAATCCTATAATTATCCCTTATGGTTTTGGTCACAAATAGTAATAAACCACCCTATAAATATCCCTAAACATTTGATTGGTTAAGAAACTTAGAGAAAAGTTTAAAGATTTCAATGTGAAGTGGAATATCAATTGTAAAAAATTACGAAAATCACAATGAGTTAAATTTTTAAATATGAAAAAAATTATATTGGAAAAAATTCAATGCATTTTACAATTAAATTATTCATTTTATGGAGGCGTATTTTTTAAAATTAATTTTGACATTTTTCCTAAGTCCATAATTTTCATTTTCTATGTGTGACAAACATAATGTCATCATTTCAAAAGTCCAAAATGAATTCATTCTTTTCTTAAAACTTAATCATAATTTTTAATAAGATTCTCACTTAAGTCTATTGCAACATGGATAATGTAAAAATTGAAAATTTAAATGTTTGATATGATTTTACATTTTAAATTCATCTATAATCCAAAAGAAAAATTACAACCATGACATTCCAAACAATCCACCTAATTATGCTTTCACCCAACAACATCCATTGACTATCCCAAGTTTAAAGGTAATCTTCATACCCAAACCACTTCACAACAACCATTATTACATCTATGTATTGAACCTTTTGTGTTTGATAATGCAATAATTGGTTTTTTTTATTATTCTAACTAATAGCATAATTTCCAAAAGAAACCATGAAACCATTAGTCGATCTCCTATTTGAAATGTTGTTAACCCAATCAACATCAATGTACCCATGTACTTATAATTGGCTCCTGGCTTCATAGAAAATTCCACATTACAAGGTGTGTTTGATGTATTTAAATATGTGTTTTTCTACATCCAAATGTGGCTTTAATGGTGTTTGCATGAATTGACTCATCAAACCAATTGTGTAATTCAAATTAGGCCTTGTGATGGTCATGTGTATCAAACTCCCTACCATGAATTTGGACATAATAGTGTCTTTCACAAACCTCTTCCAGTTACATTCAATTTCACATTTTACTCCAATAGAATTGAGATATGTTACAACCTATCATCCCATATTTGAACAACTTATTCAAGGCTTATTGCTTCTATAATAGCCATAACCCTTTCAAGGATTTGATCACTTTTGATGCCAAGGAAGTAACACAATTCTCCAAAGTTTTTCATCTCAAATTTTTACTTCAAAAGTTTCTTGAAATCAAAAATGTCTACGTCATTATTTCTTGTAACAATCAAGTCATCAACATAAATGATTATGGCTACAATCTCATGGTCCATCTTTTTCACATAAAGTGAAAAAGTTTACATTTGATATTTAGAATCCACTTTTGACAAGATTTTAACTTATTTTGTCTAATTGAGCTTTACATTGTGTTTGTTTTAAGCCATAAAAGGCTGTCTTTCACCTACAAACCAAATTAAGAAGTGTTTGGTCCACATAACTTGATGGTCATTTCATGTACACTTCTTCATGAAAATCTCCATGAAAAAAATATTCTTCACATACATCGGATGTAAAGACCATCCTTTTGCTATAGCCATAGTAGTGATTCTTTTACTATTGTCATCTTAGCAATTAGGCTATAGAACTCTTTATAGTCTATGATGAAGGTTTGGGCATAAACTTTGGCAATCAACCTTTTTTTGTACATATTCACCAATCCATTTGCATAATGCTTGAGCTTATACACCCATTTGCACATAATTGCTTTCTTGTCCTTTGGTAAAAACATCAACTCCCAAATAAAATTTACATCCAATGTCACCATCTTTTCATCCATGGCATTTTCCCATTTAAGGTTTTCAATTATTTTCTCAAATAAGTGAGTTCTACTTCTTGTATAACCATCACCATGTATGCATAATGGTGAAGTACAAATCTATCATGTGTGAGCTTTTGTGTATGATACTTGAGTTGTGTGGATGTCCTTATTCCAATGTTGTTGTTAGATGTCTTCAAGGTTTTGTTGACCATTTGAGTTCTAAGAGTAAGAATTGAAGGAATTCCTGATTTTTCATTCATCTTCTTTTCTAAATCATTAACTTAATTTCACTAGCCATATGAAAATTTTCAAATGATGTTTGAACATCATGTCAATGATTTAGCCAAACTAACTTGGGACTATATTCAAAACACAAAATATTTTGAACCTTATTCACACATGAACCAATTTCAAACCAATTAATTATGTTAACCCAACTTATCATTAACCTAGTCATGGTTTAACTAAATAGCTAAACTAACATTCCTAGCTAACACAATCTATCCCACTAATGATGAGCTCCAAATCGATGACGTCTTGTCCATCAATTATAGCCATCAATTTTACTGCAATGTTTGCCAAATCAAATTCCATGATCTCCAACTTTGCTTGTAGCTGATCTGAGCTAGATCCTTTCATTTGAATCTCCTTGGCAATTTTATTAACTTTGTGTGAAAAGCCTGTTGAAAAGGAACCGAAGTAACTAGATTGAAATCTGGCAGTTCCTTATTTGTTCTCTTTGACTTCAAACATTGGCCAAATGGTTTTTGCCACATGGCCAGCCCAATCATCCAGTATTCCTTTGCGCTCAGCCAATATAGCTTTCATGAAATACAATGCCCTCACCAAAGATTGTGGTTTTTGGTGCACTACAGGCCACAGGTACTTGATTCAACTTCTCCATTCTTCATCAGTGTGTCTCTGGTGATGATAGCCATTCTTCTTTTTGCGAATGCCCAAACATCTCATTCTTAAGCGCTACAATGGTTTCATCATCCTTATTGGCATATAATTGATACCAATGCTATTCATGCCTAGTGCATCTCGAAATACCATAATTTTGGGTAGGGCAATAGTGAGATCGTTCGTCATCATGTTAGAACCTTTGCAAATCGCTGAACGGCAGCAACAACACTATTCATACGTGGTAATTCCATGTCTTACTGGCAGCAAACGTGTCTGAACATGGGACCATGATGTGCTGTTATTATGATATTTTAGGATCTCTCAATATTTCCAAAACTTAGTTTCTTCCTTTGCATGTCCTGCATCTAACGCCTACAACTACCGAAATTACAGCATCCAACGGGTCCTGCCAAACGTGGGAAATTTGGTGGGTAGACTAATACTGTAATTCATAAATGGCCATATACTTGCATAGTACATGTACTTTATGGCTAGAATCACTGGTTTTCCCTGCATTTTGCCTACGTTCTTTCTTCTCGACTTAACCAAATCTTTTCACCTTGCCATATTATTGTTGCCAATACATGTACTATTTAAGTATTAAAGTTTTAAAATATTCCATCAAGGGCTCAAATCAGATATCTACTGAGTTCAGTTAGGACAATTCTCTTCCAAATTTTAATACCCTTAAATGTTGAAATACACTGCCCCCTTTTCGTCCACTTAAAGAAATACGACCGCATTAGAAAAGAAAAAGCCTGATCAAGCTAAGGAAGTTAGCACTTTCTCTTGTTCATTTCGATAGGGTTACTGTTGGCTACCACAGTCAACGTGATGATGGGCACGGTAAGCATGAGTGTGTGTGTAAGTGGCTGTTGAGTAAAAAGCTTAGAATAGCGTTTTATCAACTTCGAGTCAATTTCTGACAACGTTAAATTCTCTCAGCAACCGAGGTATATCCCTAGCCAGCGACTTCCAATTCATGAGTCATGACCCTTAAAACAAGTTTAGGTTTTTTAGCATCTCGCACATGACAAATGTGCGTCACTGCATACGGTCTCAAATGATGTGTGCGTCGCCACAGATACGTTCAATTGAATCTTACTCAAAGATGGCACCAGATCCAAAACCCAGCAGTGCACTATGCACGATGTGGACAGGAAACTCTACATCTGTCCCCGTAACTAATCATGGTGGGATCTAGTTATGTTCTAGTCATTCACTTTCATTTCTCTACCTTGTAATTACTGAGTGCCAAATACTTACCAATTACCTACCTACATAGTAATCACTTACATTCTCTACAAACATACCTATAATACTCACCCGCTTGCATGGGCATTTACTAGTTATTAGTTCCCTTGGTAGTGTGAGTTTGAAGTAGCAGGGTTTACAGGATAGGTTACTAAGGTTCCACCTTGGTACTTCAGTTGTGGTTCATGGACCACTGAGCTACAATAGGTTTCTTATGAAGGCTGCACTAGTGTGTGCTAAGGTCACATAATCCCTCAAAGACAGGCTAGGCTACTGGGGAATTAGAATGAGGGCAGTGACATCACAAATTGCTGCTAAATGCCACTCAAATGTGAGCACACCCTGGGTGGAGGGCCCTGGGCAAGGGGGGATTCGTAGGCAATAATGCGAGGTGCTATTACCCCCATCTAGCACTTTCCGGCGCCCTTTCTGGGCCTGACAGTGCAACCCTGCAGAGAACGGTATTGTTCTGCCGCAGGCATTGCTTTTTGACTGTGAAAGTTATTCAAATACAAAAAAAAGAACAAGTTCTTCTCAGTTCAGAAATCTATGCCAGGGGTTCGTACCATGTTCTACAAAAAAAAGATTTAAAACAGAACTTAAATATAAGAACATTCCGAAGTTCTTTTGTTGAATTAAAAGACATGTAGAACCGTGCTGCTGCATGGTTTTATGCTCAACCATGCAAGGGGCCAAAAAACATGTGCAAGAAGACAAGCCAAACAAGTGCTGGACAGAGCTCAATGGGGGTAGATAGCATCTACGGGCAATACCGAAAATATTTAAAACCGAACTTAAATGTAAAGAACATTGCTAGTTCTTTTGCTGAATTAAAAAAACATGTTGAACCGTGCTGCTGTATGGTTTTCCGCAGGACCATGTGGGGTCAAAAAACGTGAACCATAAAACAAGCGGAACAAGTGCCGGACCAAGCTCAATAGGGGAGGGGGGGGAGGGGGGTGTGGGGTCGTGGCAATAATACACGAGACATGCTCCCCACACGAGCAGTGGTTTTGGTTTGACATCATTCATACTGATTTTAGTACTTTATTTTATCCTTCAGACATCAAAGCTTGGTGATGAAAGCTGTTGGACTGATGGTAAAGACACCCAAAAACTTCTATGGCAAATGAAAGAAATTCTTCCAAAAGAAATTCTTCTACTAGGTAATAGTTGTAGTAAAGTCCTTCCTTCAATTGAGTTGCCATTGTTGTAGCCACCCCATAAGAAAAAGTCGCCCATGATACCAAGTTTGCTTGAATGGGAGCAACAATGACGACATCGATCAATGTGCAAATGCCATCAATGATAGAACAATATTGATTCACCAACAAGAAGACTAAAGAAAAAGCAACAAAAGAACGTGGGTCTACTCCCACAAAACAATCTTGCACCTCTCGCAATGGATGCAACAAGAAGACTAAAGAAAAAACAACAAAAGAACGTGGTTCTACTCCCACAAAACAATCTTGCACCTCTCGCAATGGATGCAACAAGAAGACTAAAGAAAAAGCAACAAAAGAACGTGGGTTTACTCCCACAAAACAATCTTGCACCTCTCGCAATGGATGCAAAAACACCCCAAACAATTTCCCCACCATGGGTGTAGCGGAAGAAGTTAATCCCCATGGGGTCTAATGGCTAGTCACATATGCAATGTGTTAAACCAGAAGCCAAAGGATGGGGGAGGCTTAATCCAATTTACAACAAAGAGGAAAAAAATCTAAGGATAGACAAAAGCATGGAATGATGGGCGAACAAATAGCCAAGCTCTTGCACCAAGCCTTGCACAAGACTTCAAGCATGCCCAATGTAAGTCAAGAAACATGTTAAAGATGATGTTAGAAAAAGAATGGTCATACGGTCTTTCTGAAACAATCTCATGAAATCAATTTGCTCCCCTTTTTGCAAGTTGCTCAAACAAGGGTAAACATGTCACAATTGTAGGAAAAAGCTCTCAAACCAACTTGAAGTGTGTTTAAAAGGGGAACAAACCTAAACTATTCACCCCAATGGCCTTTATAATAGGAATGAACGTGAATCCAACAAGAATTTTGAAGCAATGATAGGCGCTACAAGCACCCAACTCCCCAAGCAAGCCATTAGCATTATGGTCTTTACAAAAATGAGGCTTATCCCTCCATTAGAAAATTGAGAGCAAAATGTGTTGACACACCAAAAAAGCCTTTGGACATTCAAGAAAACCTAAGCATAAAAACTTTTGAAAAACTTACATGAGGGTCGAATCGAAGGAAGCAAGTGGCATCGGAAGCTTGGGAAGGGTGAAAAGGCACAAAACAAATAAAAGAATCTTTATGCAAAACATTGAGATTGGATTTTGAAAGCAACATGAACATACCCCAACCTTGGAAGCACATTTGCATGGCAAACATCCTCATCCAAAATATCCAACAAAAAGGAAAAAGGCAATGACATAAAACCAAAAAGGACCCCTAAAACCCTAATGTTGTCAAGAGGGTCGCAAAAACTAAGAGGAGGGGAAAAATAGGGGGGCAAGTTGGAAGGGGACCAAATTGTGCACTTGCAAGGTTGGACAGCTAAACCCATTGAAGCCAATTAGGAACCAAATGGACAAAAGCAAAAGGAAAAAAGAAGCAAGGCTGACAATGTGAATGTCATCTACCAATGAAAGGAAGAGACATGAATAAGTTAATTGTTTCTTCAACTCCACCTAAAAGTATGAAAAATTGGACCATATTAAATGAAGTTATTTGTAAAACTAGTAAAATTTAGAACATTGGGTTTCATTGAAAATAAGGATGAGGATCGATCAAAATGGAAGATGTGATTGCATAAAGGGAAATATTAGAGAAAAATATTTAAATTTCCTCTTCACTTTAAGATGAGTTGGATTTTTTATTTATTTTTTGGTTTTTGGTTGTATATCAATTTAGGGATTGACCTAGGGGCCACCTAGGTTATAGGACACCTAAGAGTTACTTAAGGGATTACACAAAGTTTATTTAAGGAAATAGTTAGGGATTTCTTAAGTTAGGGGATATTTAAAATTTATTTAAAGGGCTACCTAGGGATTACATAGGGAGACTCCTAGGGGTGCACCTACTTAGGTTATGTGATACTTGAATGTTATATAAGGGTTACATGGGCATACCTTAGGATTATCTAAGGGGCTACCTAAAGATAACTCATAGCCTCTTATGTAAGTTTTAAAGTAGCCTTTGAGTATCCCCTAACTTAATTAAATCTTTAGGTAGCCCCTATGTAACACCTTAAATAATACATATGTAAATTTTCATATAAGATTATGATCTAACCCTTATTTTAGATAATTCTTAAGTAACCCCTTACCTTAGGTAGGATTTAATTTATGTGATGATAACCTAAATAGGCTATAATATGGTTTAAATAAAAACTATGGTGACCACTTGAAGACATTCATCTTTAGTTTTGAAAATTGATCCTCATTTTGGTGCATTCTCTAGATAGCTCAAAAAGGAGGATGATTGATTAAAGTGAAGCCCAAAGTGAGGATTATTGTATCCTAAGGTCAATTTCATCATTAGATAATCCTTGAAACCCTAAAATGGAATTTTGTAAAATGTACATAAGGAAGTCTTGAAAATAATAATAATTTCACATTAATAATCACAAAATTTGTGAAGGTTTTTTCTACAAGCCAATACAACAAGAATTCTCACCAATTATAATAATAATAAATGATGTCTCCTGCAATGAATTTCATGCCACAATAGAATCAGTGCAAATTTTTTTGTTGTTGTTTATGTTTTTATTTCATCTTTTTCTTCTTTAGCAAGATCAAACAAAACAATGTCTAGCTACACCTACAAATGGATAAGCCCAAAAGTTGGCCATAACATATGTGAATATTTGTTCCTTGAAAGAATTGTTAAATCTTCCACCAATGTCAAGTTTTGTTTTGATAAACTCATGCATAAGATCTTGGAAACTCCAAGCCTTGTAGCCTATAGTTTTAATATGTACATTTAGCATGTGATAAATGTCAAGGAAATTCCAATTTCAAATGGATGAAAAATAAAAATTTCACTATGCTAAAATAAAATTATTTTTTGAAAAAAAATTGTTTTTATAGTGACGAAATTAATCTTATGAAAAAACTACTTTAATATGGTTAACTTTGATATAAAGTGAGAGATTATTATTTATAGGCTACCACATGGTCCAATCATTATGGCCAACCAATTAGAGGGAATCATTTTTAAAACGTTGGCTTGTAGATATTTTTATATCCTATGTGAATGCACATGTCCAAACCAATATTAGGTGTTACCTATTTTTTAATGAGCTTTTGTTAATGTTATCTTTTATTTTTAAAATTGTTGGAATCTCCAAGTGAGATTTTGGATTCTCTAAAAATAATTACAACTCTTGTTAAGTTTAACATTCCTTTACCCCAGGTTTTAGGGTTTTTGACATGGGGGGATTTTGAATATTAAGGTAAATGCATTGTAATTTTTTTTGAATATTAAGGTTTAATCTTTTTACAAGGGGTTGGTCCAAGTAATAGTTAAGATTTAAGGTTATTAATTATTTTGTCAATTTGCCAAAAAAAAGTGGTCATTGCAATTAGAAGGCAAAGTTATGTTTTTTCTTAAATGTATATATTTCAATTTGAAAACAATGAAGTTTTAAATCTATCCAAATCTGAAACTTTAACTTGGAACAATTACATGCCTACTCACTATTGACATGCAACATGCTTGCTCAAAATTGGGCTGGAACATATGACTCTAAAACATGAACAATTAGCACAAAAATTTGACTTCAACTCCAACATATGACATGCAAACAAAATCAATTGACCTCCTATAGCCTTGCAAATGACAACAAATTTTGCAAAGGACATGAGCACCAACATTGAAAATGCATTATATTTCATGCTATAATTCTATGGTACCAAGGACTTAACAAGCTGGGAAGAGATGTGCAGAAATTGCATTGTATGATTTGCACACTAAACCAACAACTTTTCAATTTATGTATGCATCTAAATATAAATGCAATCTTGGACTAGGTTTTAGACAAAAAGAAAAACAAAACATTAACACGTGTGAGACTTAACTTGTGCACAAGTCCTTAGTGGAAGAAAAGTGCAAATGTACTTGAAGATGTTGAAAACAAGTAATGTTGTCAAAATGATGAAGAAATAACATTGAACATTACAAAAAATAGAACACATATACATAAATTTGAAGATTCTTTGAAAGTGAGTCACATGGGAGAGATAAAAACACATTGCACTCTGAATTCCAAAACCCCAAACCTCCACACTTCAAAGAAGGGGAGGAGACAGAAAACTAAAACAACTTACCTTCACCACTACACCACACAAGCTAAACCCTAAACCCTACTAAAACTTAGGTCCTTAGACCTTCCGTAAACCAAAGATCTAAAGCTTGTGAAAAATGCCTAAATAATCGTCAGCCAAAATTCTATTGCAAGATCTAGTTAACCTTGGGTTTCTGGGGACCAGATTGGGTCTTAGGGTTAAGCACTTGAGCTCAAATGGGTCTTACGTTGGGTCTTCCCTTATAAAAAACAGCTTGCTGAATTTTGAGAGCCAAACCTGTACCAGAACCTGACTGAGAACCCAAAACCAGTCAACCCTGGTTGAAACTTGGTTAGAATTATGGATTTGAAAAATTGCAAGATTAAACATTGAAGAAATTGAGAGTTCAAGTTTACTCATCGTGGCTCAACAGGGTGAACCAGCAGCACCTACACTCTTCCTACACTGGTAGTACCAGCTTCAGCTACATTTTATCGAGAAAGCAATAATTTTGGACTCGGAGACCCTGACTTAGTCTTAGGATGGGACATGTAAGTATTAGGTACAATGATTAGGAACACCCCCAAAACAATTAGCTTCTTGTACCATGGTACAAGACTCGAATGTAGATGCCAGTTAACCCAAGGCGAGCTGAGAGAGGTATGATTAACTCTTGTTAAGAGCATCTCCACCCCAAAAAAGTAAACAACTCCTTTATTTTAAAATAAAATACCATTCAATGATTTTTGTACCCACCCACAGATGTCATAAATCCCCTTAAACACTCAAAGCCCATTTATGTCTTTACATCTGGACTAGTAATAGTCATTGTCCAAATCCATATAGAAAAAAACTTTTAAAGGGGTTAAAATGACCACTGCAAAATGGACCATTAATACAGGATAGCAACAGGATTTGCACTATCCTCTTGCAAGATATAATGAAAATGGACGTGTTGGGGGTGGAGATGCTCTAATAATGCACATGATCCTTCTTGGCTCTTGGACACCTCTTAGAGGCACTTTCATGACTTTAATAATCCGAGTACTGGACTCTGGCAATGGCAGCACACAGCAGTCCCACTTCCAGACTGTGCTGAATCATTCCAAATCATTATGGCGAATACATATGTGTTCCTATGAACGAGCGATAGGTGGACCAGCACTCACAGTGCACACTGGTACTATGGTAAAAACCTCAAAATTCATCTAAATTGCTTTCAAATATCCTGTGCTTAGACTAAATCAGGGTCTCTGAGTCAAATCTACATTTCTTGAGTTTAATTTGGCCACTAACACGTCCCACTGGAAAAGATGAAGGGTGGTTCACCCTGGATATATGATTTATCTATAAGGACACAATACATCTTTGTGGCCTCCTATAAGTTTGCAGTTTCTCCAAATGTCTGGAATCGAAATTTTGCATTAACTTTCAATGTTAATGAGAGTCTCGTAAAATGAATGCTGTTGGAGCCAGTACAATCCAGCAATATGTTGGTAAAGTGAATGCCAACGGAATTAGTGCAACCCAGCAGTGAGTTGTGTATAAAATACTTTGAGCAGTTTTGTAGATACTCAGCCCTAATAAATTCCATTCAGCATTTTTCTGGATTGCCTGGAATTTGGAATTTGCATTAGAGCAGGTCCACCTGCACGTTCTACTTCCGCCTCTATCGGTTATTATTACACCCAACTTACAGTGTTAGTTGCTTCGCCCAACCCCAGTCATAAACATGAAAAGTTGGACAGTATAATGTGGGGGAACTAATTAAAAGCCACGACTTGGGCTAATAGTTACAGCTGGCCAATCATAAGGGGCACTTTTCTTACTGAGCCATGAGGAGATCATTCTTGTGGAAATTTACTAGTCTAACATAAATCTAGACTATTTTAACCCTATTTTTGGGGCTTAATATGGCCACTAAGAGGCCTCACTCAGAAAGGTCAAGGTATCAACATGAGTGCCGGTTCACCCAGGCCAAGTGGTGAGGTAGTTTGGGTGATAATTATTAAATGTGCCCATGGCAGTTGCTCTCATTGCACCAATAGCCAGGGCACCGTTCCACAACACTGATGGAACCTCTGTTTTTTCTCAAGGTTAGAAAATAATTTCACCCCCATTGCCCCCAGAGTTTCACCGTCCTTGGTTTGACCTCGAATGTGGTGAATTGTATTCTGAAATTCGAAAAAAGTCCTGTGGATGTTGTGGAAGGCTCCCCCTGGCAATTGTGGTAGGGGCAGCTCCTATGGTTTTTGTGGTCAGCGCATTCAATTGTGATCACACACACTATGTTCGTAAATTGTAACTGTATTCTTCTAATGTACAGTGTACAGGCCATTGTACTGATACCCGTCAACGCGTTTTCAATATTAGTGAGAAGTTAGAATCTGATGATGTGAATGCTGTTGGAACGGGTACAGAAAGTCAATAGGCAACGAGTTGGTAAAATGAATGCCTAATGACATGGGTACAAAAAGACAATATGCAACGAGTTGGTAAAATGAATGCCTAATGACATGGGTACAGAAAGACAATAGGCAACGAGTTGGTAAAATGAATGCCTAATGAAAGGGGTACAGTAGACCAGTGACTAGTTAGTAAAGGCAGTGATTGGTAAAACAAATGCCATTGGAATGGGTGCAATGGAACAGAGCTATAAGTTTCTTTTTAATAGAAGTTTTGAGAGTAACAGAAACAAGGAAATTATAGCTAGTGAATTCGTAATTACCTTTGCAGGCTTGTCATCCGCGATCCAGTAGGCATAAACCACGAGTCCACAAGACGCCAAGACAGAAATCTAGATTTCTGATGAATTCATAATAGCACTGTCGTTACTGCCAGCTTTCTTTATTTAGCAGCTTGAGGATTGCGCACTGACATACCCTAACTCCCTAGGAAGGGGTGTTGAACATTCTTATCCTTCGAGTGCTAATGTAGGCTGAACAAATTTGTGATCAGTTGTTGACTGTTGATCAAATCGTCTGGCAAATCTATTTTCCTTGCAACTGCAATCCCATGTCAACTCACCAAAGTCAGCAGCGTCAGAGGAGCTCGGCCAAAGATAAGTCGAGATTAGAGTAGATAGGATGAGGAGTCACGACACTGCAAGAACCTTATCTGGGTCAAGGGACTGAACTCTCAAGTCAAATACAGTACACCGACTCGGCGGCCACGTCGTAGTACGGGCGACCAGATTACAGCGGCGCGCTAGAGCTGACATTAGCTGAGGTTTTACGAAGGCAACCTCGTTTTGCATAGGCTTAAGCCAGCCGGAATCAAAGATCTATCTACTTTCCCAGAACAAGCTAGTACTTGAGAACAGAAGGAGTGTGGCGTCGGGAAGCCGACCTTACGAGATGACACGATTCGGATGACGCACTACGAGTCTAGAACTCGTTGACTTTTGTAAATGCCAGTGGATCGATCCTCTGTCAATCATACAAAATAAATAATCCCAAGTATGACATAGCAAACAATCCTACTGCATACTCCCAAGTATAGCCGCAATATGGAAGTCCTGTATAAGTCAACAAACTTTGG
>Ga0209611_10004208_pt1 | contig 24700 bp, 21 predicted proteins | sample S1TSphgellanicum_3_FD_187693 | JGI IMG/M metagenome (GOLD analysis project Ga0209611, IMG submission 187693) | Host-associated microbial communities from peat moss isolated from Minnesota, USA - S1T2_Fc - Sphagnum magellanicum MG (SPAdes) (version 2) | ecosystem: Host-associated > Plants > Peat...
AAAAAGAAAAATATGAGACTACTAAAAAAATATGTATTTGATCAAAATTTGGTATTACATGTGATCCAGTGAAAATTGGCATACAACATAGATGTAACTCAATATCTGTAGTTATCACCCAACCACATGATAAGAAAAAAATGGTATAAATTTTGTCTCCCAAAGACCTCCAAATGGTATTGACTATTAACAATAATTCCCTAATAAGAACATGTATTGATGTCTCAAATGTCAAGTGCCCTTTTCAATTCCTTTTTACCAAGTCTCAATAACAAGAGCTTTGATAAGAAAAATTGTCATAATGCCTTTGGTAGGGTTACACTTAGTGTTGGGTGCTTACCTAGTTTGGAGGGTTAGAATCATCGACTTCAGTTAGTAAAAATTGAACAGAAACGAAGTCTGATTTTGTCATTGATTCAAGAATTGGAATTGGAGTTTATATTTTTGAAGAACCAAACCTGAAACAAGGTTTTTTATTCCATTTATAGGTGGAATTGAAAATGAGATTTTGGAAAAGAAAATTAGAACTGAGAGCGAATAAGAGATCATCTTGTTGTAACTGCTGATTCCAGTTTTGGTTACCTGGAACCAAACCAGAACCAAGCTTAATTTTCAAAACCAGAACCAAAATCAAAGCTGGAATTTAATTCTTTGAAGAACTAGACCTGCATTTGTGATTTCACTTCTGTGTGGAACTAGAACTGGAATGGTTCTGATTTTCAAAATTAGATATTCTTATTCTTTCATAAGAATAAAGAATTGCCCAACACAAGTTACAACGACTTTGATTCTCCACTATCTAGTTCATTAGTTCACCTCTCCTTCCCCTATTTACACACTAGGTAAGGAATGAGAGTTTGGAATTTAGATATGGGAACTTTGAGACAAAGTATGAAGCAAGGCCGGAAAGGGCAAATGCAGGAAAACTAACAATGGGAACCAACAACAAAAATCTGAGAACATAACTAAACTGAATAACATAATTAACATATTACCCAAAAATCTTGATTCTGAATCCTGTTTCATACATAAATAGAACCGAGAGCCTGATTTCATGTCCTATTCTTGAAAGGTTCCAATTCCAGAACTGATTCCAAAAATCAGACCTGATTCTGGTCTAGTTTGTATTAGTCAGAACTGACACCAATGGTTCTAACCCGGGTATCCGCTCAACATTTGTTTTTGCCATGGTACCAGGGGTTGATCTTTGCAAAGTAACATACCCCTGTCCTTGCCCCAGTCTCTCAGTGCAACTAACTCCCAACCGATCTTGGGATAGTAACAGGACGGGCATAGGAAAAAACCATGCATTGAAAAAGAGGGATCCTTGTGGTGCCCATGTTTTGCACCCATCAACAAGCATGGTTTTTGCTGCTGCCCTGCCAGGCATTATCCCAAAAACGGTTAGGAGTTAGTTTTAGGCCAGCCCCCTCACCCCTACCCCCTGAAACCCACAATCAATGCACCCTGAGATTTCAAGAGAACAAACCCAACCACCCTATCCCACAGCTTGCTATTGGATTGAGGAGAATATTAGACACGCCAAATTTCTTACTGGGTTGGCTACATTTCTGCCTTGTAGTAAGGCCAGCTTTACACTAGGAGTCGGGGCTGATGTTCAACCCAAATCAAGAATTCCTATTTGTGTAAAAGTTGAAATTGGTCTCAAGGGCTTTACACTAGGAGTCAAGGCTAATAGGAAAAAATATTTTCAATCTGCCCAAGCTACTAATAAATGCTCAACTTTATGGCCTTGTATGGGCCCCCAAGGCTGAAAAAATGATACCATCCAATTTGGGAAGCCAATTTGCAACCTTTGGGGACAATGTTCCAGCATTTATTAATATCAGAATGTTGACGAGGGTATTTGACAGAAATCCAAAGCAATAGAATTGAAGAACCAAAGGTTTTTGTGAAAAAAGGTAGGACTTTAAAAATTGCTTGAGTGTGATGTTGTAGTTGTAGTGTGATGGAGAAAGTGAGTGCATTATGCAATTTTGTTAGAAGTTTGAATGTGACATCATAACTCATAATTGACATCCAATGTCACATTTCTCCTAACAAAGAGTATTCATAAAGTTTCTGTGTACGGCAAATGGGGATTCTTGCTCAAATTTCAACAAAGATGAGAAAATCTTTTGTTGTGTTGCACATTTTTTTTTCTTCCTCTTATTTTAAAACTTTTAGTCAAGTTGTGTGCTTTTCTTCTATCTTCATCTTATCACAAAGTTGAAGCTTTGTTATGCATTGCAAGTTGTTGTAGGCTTGTGTTAAAGTTCATTGCTTTCAACTTCCAACTATGTGCTTTGATTGTCACTCTCTTCCTGACCATTTGATTTCATTCCACATCCTTGCTATAACTGCGATGGAAATTTCATGTGCACAAACTAACAATGTTAACATGTAACCTTAGTTTAATGCTTGTGTTTGTGCATGATTCGAAGGATATAATAACTTGAACATTGTGAATATTCTAAAGTAGCAGAATGTTAAAAAATTATTCATTTACCTACCAATCCTATGTCCTAGGCCTAGGTTAGACCACCTAGTTTAACCATCTAAACTATTTAATTAGGTCACCTAAGTAGCCAATGTAGCTTAAGTTGCAAGTGTCAAGATTTGAACTCCTCACCTCCACATTGAGGAGCCAAGTCATTAACCATTACACCACCACCCCATAAAATGATGATATTTTTGAACAACATAATTCTAATGAACATGATTTTGGACCAACATATTGTAATAAATTTTCATGAGTTTTTTTTCAACATATTGCACTAAATGAACTTGAATTATTTTATGTATTACCTACTTAATAAGCTAGGCTACCTACATAGTAGCCTAGGTGGCTTAGGTAGCTTAGGTTAGGCTATGTACCTGCCTAATATGCCTAGGTGGCCTAGGTAGCCTAAGTTAAGCTATGTACCTACTTGGTATGGTTAGGTTAGGCTAACCTAAGCTACCTAGGCCTAATTTAGGCTATGTATTTACATAGGTAGCCTAGGTTAAACTATGTACCTACCTAGTAGGCCTGGGTAGCCTAGATTAGGTTATGTACCTACCTAATAAACCTAGGTGCCTTAAGTTAAACTACCTACCTTGCAAGGCTAGGTGGCCTAAGTCAAGCTACATACCTAATAGGCCTAAGTGGCCTAGGTTAAGCTACCTACCTTGTAGGCATAGGTGGCCTAAGCTAAACTACATACCTAGTAGGCCTAAGTAGCTTAAATTAGGTTACCTACCTTGTAGTCCTAAGTGCCCTACACTACATACGTAGTTACCAAGTAGACTTCAATAGCCTAAGTTAGGCTACTTACCTAGTAGGCCCGAGTGGCCTAGGTTAGGTTATTTACCTTGTAGGTCTAGGTGGCCTACACTATATATGTAACTACCAAGTAGACCTAGGTTTATGCATAGCCTAGGTTAGGCTACTTATTTAATAGGCTTAAATGGCCTAGGTTAGGCTACCCACCTTGTAGGCCTAGGTGGCTTAGGTTACTTACCTAATCAATAGGATAAATCATCTACCTACTAAGCTTAGGTGGTCTATGTTATTTTATACCTAGTAGGCCTAGGCTAATAAGCTACCTACATGGTTAATAGGTCTACCTAATAAGTTTAGGTCATTTAAGATACCTATCTAAAAAACGTACACTACTTAGTTATAGGTTACTTAATAGTCTTAGGGTATGTTTTAGGTAACCTATTACGTAGGTCTAGGCTAAGCTACCTAGCTAGGTTACTAGTTAGGTTATTACTTAACAAGTAGCTTATTCTATTAATTATGTTAGGTAAATAGGTAGTTTAGGCCTAGTTTAACCTACTAATTATGTTAGGTTAGATAGGTAACTTACCTGGTTAACAAGTAAGTTAAGTTATGAAATGAAATGGCTCATTTGATTAAATGTCAAATCATAATGGTAAATTTGACTAAGGGTCACTTTAGTCAAATGTATTGGTCAAATATAACACATGTGGTTTTCATGCCCCAAACCTTTAGTCAAAATGGACATACCCTTTGGTCAATGTGGACATTTTAGTCAAATTGACCTTCTGAAAAGCTATGATTTCTTGTAGTGCATGTTTGTCCTTAAGCTCCTTTTGATTAAAAACCAAATATTAAATGACAAAATGTAACCCCAAGTGCCATTTTGGGATGTGTTTCTTCTTCACATTTGTTTTTAAAAGACTATGAGACAAAAAAGGGTTTCTTGAAAGATGCATGTTAATTGTAACTAAAGGCTTTTTGCCATTAAAGATTGTTGAAAATGTTTGGTTCCATATATTGGTTCTTTAGTTGTGCCTTAGGGTATTAAACTTCCTTTACAGGAAAAATTTTATTGAAGATTTTTTTTTTTGCATTGGTGTAAAAGACCTTGAAAACATACATTGTGCAACTTATTTTTGTTGAATGTTTGTTAGCCACATGCACTTTCAATCTTTGGATGTTGAAAGGGCTGACAATGGGTTTTTGATAGTTGTTAATTTTTTGTCCACTATCTAAGAACCCAAAAATGTCAATGTTGAATTGTTTGAGGCCCATGATACGAATGGGCATACCATGGCTATGAATTTAAAAGTGATTCTTAATAAATTGAGTTCACAGCAAAGATTACATTGGTTTACATCTAAGATGAACGCTCCAATTTGCAAGTCGTGTGATGATTTTCAATTCAATTATGTCATGTGGAGACCTTAACATGGTTGAGCCGTTTGATGGTTCTTGTTTTGATCATTCACTATCCCAAATATGTCAATATGCCACTTGTGATGGCAAGGTGTGTTGTAAATTACATTATGCATTAATAAAATCTACCCAAATCGACGTCCATAAATGTATCACATGGCTGAATTTTTTTGGCAAAGTGAAGCAAACATGGGAAAAGGCACATGTGAAATTAGGTTTGAGCCTATGCAAATTAAACAACTTAGTGAATATGAGGTGCATATTTAAAATTGGGACCTTAGGTTTCTATGCTTTGTCATTGGAAGTTTAAAGTTTAAATCTTTTTGTTAGATCCCCATACAAGGTAACAATAATCAGTAACAACATTTAGAAACAACAACAATAGTTTATAATTTAAATCCAATTCAATGTTCGATTGAAAAGTAGGTGAAAGTGGTTAATTTCCATGGTTGATTTTTTTCAAAGGTGGTGGTGATTTTTTTACATGGTTGGTGTTGTGATTTTTCAAGTGGCCTACCATGGGCAAAAGTTATGCCTCCATATCCTTGTGAATTTTCCATGGTTGGTTATTTTTTCCTAGGTTGTTTGTGATTTATTTTGTGGCCAATCTTGTGATTTTTTGGTGGTTTATCATGGGTACAAGGTTCCACCTCCACCCCCTTGTGAATTTTAGGGTCAAAGTTCTTTTCCATGGCTAATTTTTTATTTTCCAAAGGTGTGTGGGTGCAAACAAGACAACATGAGCCACCCTCACTTGCTTTTGTGACTGCTTTTGAGAAAATATTCTTGAAATATTCTTTAAAAAAAATTCAAAATTTTTTTTCACACTATTTTATTAAGGTTCATGTTAAAATTTTGGCAAAAAAAATGTCATTTTCAAAAAAATTGAAATCCATTTACAAGTCCTTTTACTACTTAAAAACAAGTGTTACAATGTTTAATGAGTGTTTTTTTTAATTTTTTATTCATTGGATTAATTTGAAATTAATTCACATGTTCCCATGATATACTCAAAATAAAACTATATAAACCAAATATTACAACTTCAACATCAAATTAAATTATGACTTTAAAACATGAAAAACCCAAACAAATGTTACACTTGCTATGGTAAGTGTTTAATAATTTGGGTATATGATCCAACCATTCAAAAATCTACAACTTTTGCAATTCATGGTGGAATTCATGAGCTAATTTTTTCCCATGGTTCATTAAAAGAAACTATGTCATTTGCAACTAGCACATTTGTAACTAGACACAATTGGTTGTTGCATGCAAGTACATAAGGTTATGTGTGTAACTAAATTTAAAATCTAAATGATTTTTAGTCATTTTAATTTTATTTTTATAAAGTGTAAATTTGAGGAAATAAACATTAAAAAATTAAAGAAAATTTTGATAAAATGATTTTAAGCCCCCCCCCCCGCCGCCAATGGCCTAGTCATCCATCTTTTCAATGTCTTAGGGTGAGGGGGGTCAAATTTATGGTTTTCTTGACCAATGGTTTTTTCAATAATATTTTCACACTATGGAAATAAAAAAGAAGGAAATAATTGGATTTTTTTTGTAAAATTAAAAAAAAAATGGAAAAAATTGGGAAAAAATGTCATGTGGTCTATGTCTAGGCATAACCTAGGTGCCATGTGGCATGCTTTAGGTCTAGGCCTAGATCAATTAAGTGTTATTTGGCCTATGTGGTCAATGTTTAGGTAGTAGGTGCCATGAAGCTTAAACACACATGCTATTAAACTAGGCGAAATATTAGTAAATATTAATTTATTAAATTAATAAGGTTTAGGTCTAGGTAGGATAATGAATAATATTATTTATTTATTTTTATAATTGAATAATTATAATAATATATTAATAATTTTATTATCTATTAGTTAATATTACTTATAATAGGTATTTTAATCAATCATTTAGTATATGACATCAAGAATAATTGATCTAATAGTTAATACACTTGTAAGAAAAAATCTTGTATTTTTTCACCCCCACAGATTTTTATTATTATCCAATTTGGCTACATTTCAACTACAATTAGTCATTTTAAATTTGCAAGTGGCTTGTTGCTCTAATGAATAGTCAATATTGTTCATAATTCTTACATTCACTATGTTGTTCATTTATGAGTATAATTTGAGCCCTATTTTTTTTTTTGATAATTTCAAATTACTAATGTGGAAACCTTTAAGTAACCTTTAATTTTATTTACACAATGCATTATAATGGGTTAATGACATTTCTTCAATTATCAACATGGTACATGAATTGAACCATTAATTTTTAACATTAATTTTCAACATGTTGAAATTATCACTCATGAGTTGCATTTTACATTCACCAAAATTTATTATAACACATGTAACAATTCAAGACCCCACATTTATATTGAAATGAATTACTGATTTTTTTCACATCTTTTCAATTATCAACATGTATATGAGTTAAACCATTCACATGTAATATGTTAAAACCATTACCCACATTAGAAGAAATTTGAAAATCAATGACTAAATTTGCGACTCATTTATAATTGTAATGGACACATGCGACTAAAAATAACCTAATTGTTTAATATAAGTGCCAAAAGATAGTCAATTACAAAAGGCATGACATGGCCATGAAATTGAAAGTGTAGTCATAAACCTTATGGTTAAGCCATAATTTCTCATCCATTGCCATGGATGAAACTTAGTATGACATGGAACTTCAATTTGTGACTACATTTGTAACTACATTTGGGATAGTTGCATGCTACCAAATGTGCCATTGATGGGTGGTTAAGATTTAACCACGTCGTAATTTTAAAAAAGAATGGCCAAAAACACATGGCAATTTTCCATTCATTCAAAAAAGATATATAATAATTAAAATATTTTAAAATTATAATTATAATAACTAAATATTATAATTACTCAATTATAACTTATCTTAGGCTAAACTATAGTAGTTAACCTATCCTAGGCTAAATTAAGGTAGAATAGGTTACCTAACATAAGCCAAGTAAGTAAGTAAGATCCTATTTATTTTGTCAAGGACAAGCCTTTTGACCGGCTCATCCCGAATGGCACATGCACTATGTTTATAACGCATACCATGAATTTAGTCCATTCCTTCACCTACTTATATACTTTACAAGTTTGAAGTTGTAGACAAAGGATATGGGATAAATTCTAATGAAAGGGAAACACTACAACACTACAACACTATCACATCCTTTATCTCATACAAAAATATTATCATATGTCCACACAATAAAATATTTATTATTTTTCAAAACTATTTACTACCTATCCTACTTACTACTTACTATTTACAAACTAACCTACCATATTAATAAAAACACTATGACATATCCACACAATAAAATACCTATTACTTAATTTAGTTACTTACTACCTACTACCTACCTTACCTATTAATTAGTTATAATATTACCTAGGCTACATACCTAATATCTATTACCTAACCAACTTAATTTATTATTATTATTTCAAAAGTCATATATCCACATAATAAAATATTTATAATTTAACCTACCTACCTAATAGGTCTACTAGTGCCTATCTTATTTATTACATATTACTTAGGTTATTACTTACAATCTACTACCTAGCCTACCTAATTATTATTTTTTAACATAGTTAATTAGTTAATCAATTAATACAAAAACATTATGACATATCCACAAAATAAAATACCTCTTACTTAGTTTACTAAACTACCTACTAGTACCTATCAAACTTATTACACACTACCTAGCTTATTTAATTAATTAATTAATATGAAAACATGGTCACATATTTCACACAATAAACTAATTAACGTACCTACTACCTATCCTACTTACTATCTAGTTTACCAATTAATTAATGACCTATCCTAGCTACCAACTACCTACCTAGTTCACCTACCCTAACTAGGTTTAACGTTCAAAACCTAGCAACCTATTAGTTACACTTAGTAAACAAACCTACTACTACCTATGGATAACTAAGGTCAATTAATTAAATATGCAAGCTAGGCTAGGCTATCAATGTACATAGGCATACTTAGTTTAATATAACCTATTTAACTTACCTAGCTTAATTTACCAATTATGTTATAATAGCCTTTTTTAGCAACCTATTAATTATTAAATAATATATCATGGAAGACCCATGGATAATTGTTAACAAGACCCATGGATGCATACATTGAAGGAATAATAGTCCAATTGAAATAACAAAATTTGTCATGTGTGGTTTTTTTTTATACATGTGGTAGAATATATTATTGTAGTTGCAAAAACAACTATCATCCATCAATGGATGCAATCAAAATTGGATGACATTGTTCACTTTTCATTTACATTTTCAATGAAAATCATATTAGTTGTAAATTGTAGTTGCATCTACAACTAGAATTTGGTTCAACCCTTCTTGTAATTACATATGCAATTATAACAAGTTGTAACTACATGGAGACATAGGACTAACACATTGTTTGTTGTAAAATAAGTTGGTTTGGACATTAGTCACATAGTAGTCGCAAAAATATGGTTAGAATGGATAACATTTCTTCTAGTGTTATTAAAATATATTGAAGCACATGTAGCTCAATGCTTTGCACTGATATTTGAATGGTTTAATGAGTTTTTCACATTTTTTGAACTGTCAACATTGTTGCATGAATTGAATCATTTAGTTTGAACTTATTGAAACCATTATTTAAATGTTACATATTGCATTTACTAGTATATATTGAAACACACATAACAATTTAATACTTCACATTTATACTTGAATTTTTTCATGTCTTTTGAATTATCAACATTTGCACGTGAGTTGAACCATTCACTTTGAATGTGTTAAATTCATTATTCATGAATTGCATTTTGCACTCACCATAATTTTTTGAAATAGATGTGTAAAAATTAAACAAGTTTCATATTTATATTTGAATGGGTTAGTGATCAGATCAAATGTTCATGCATGTAAAGTCTAGGATGTAAACTTTTAAATTATAATTTTTTCATATATTAAAATTTTTTTACATTTATCTAAATTAAAGTGTATTTTTTTCCTAATCTTTTTAGGCATAATGTGGATTTTTTTTTTATTACAAATGTTCATGATGCAATAACCAAAAACCCCATAAAAAGTCCCTTGTTTTACCATTTTTTTCTCTTGGTATATGAAAAAAATCCATGTTAAAAAAGTGATTAATTTTTAAAATTTTAAATTATTATTTTCTTAAACTATATTATATTTATATTTATTATTATTATTATTATTATTATTATTATTATTCTATATTATCATTATTTTCTTTTTACTATTATTGTTTAACCATGTTTTGACTATATGACCATGTATATGGATATATAAATTTGCTTAAATAATTTTATATTTTGGCTACAAGTCTTAGAACCCATTGTAGAACTATATCATTAAAAAAATTTAAATTCAAAATATTTTTTTTAAAAATTAAAAACTCCTTTGTTGATGTTCATGGCCTCTTTTTATGCTTGTAAAATGGTGGAAATTCACCACACAAAAAAAATATTTAGTTACATCATTAATTTTATTTTATTTTTTTATAAAAAAATGGATAAATTTATAATGATTTCAAAGATTGAACTTAAATTTTTAAAAATAAATTTGATGCTAAAATTGTTTTTGTGTTTAAAGTTGGAATTATTAAAATTATTTTTTTGGAGGAGGGGGTTTAATTCCAAACATTTAATGCCAAACTTTTACCAAAGTATGTTACTTTTGCTTCTACAAAAGAAACGAAATTTAAAAATATTTTTACATCATATATATATATATATATATATATGATTTTTTTTCAAGTTGTGTAATTAATCATTTGTATCAATGTACGATTCATGTTGCTCAACAAATATTGTATTGAGAATTAAATGGTTATATTGATTTTTTATTTTTATTTTTTTCTGTGGCCAATTTTTACCAATTTAAAGGGGCAACAACATCAACAAAAGATTTTTTGAGAGAAACAAATCAAATTGTATCAAATTAAAAATATATGTTATTAATTTTTTACAATAATTATAGTATGTAACCATAATATTGAAGGATTTAAAAACAAGTTTCCAACTCCAAAAAGTTGTCTATAAGCAAAGGTGGCTAAATCTTCTTATGGATGATTACCATTTTAGCAACATCACAAAAACAACAAAAAAATTTTGTACTTAATCATATTTGGGAAAATAAAATTTTAATTTTTTTCAAAAATGGACATATTTTACATAATGGAAATAATGTTGTTAAAGACTTAATGAATATATTCTTAAATTCACGTCGAATTCATAGATATTGTAAGTCAATTTAAATGAAAATGGATTTGTGAATTCATTCATGATATGCTATTTTAAGTTTTTTTAAAATCATTTAATATTTATAAATTATAATATATTTTTTGAATATATTGTTGAATAAGCTTCAAAATCGTGTTTTCATTTGTAACATTTGAATAAATTTTGAAAAAAAAAACCATACATTAAAATTTGAATTGCTTAAACAATTCCATGGCAAACATAATAAATTTAAACTTTATTTTCTTTGGTAATAAAACTTTGAAATGGTTAAGGCCTTGGTGTGCCTCCATGATGTCTTAGGTTCAAACCTTGATGAGTGTGTACATCAATGTTATCTCATATAAATGCAATAAATGAACATGTACATCATGTGATGATGTCAATTTTTTTTATAAAAATGAACATGTACATCATGACGGATGATGTCAATTTTTTTTATAAAAATAAACATGTACATCATGACAGATGATGTCAATTTTTTTAATAAAAATGAACATGTATGTCATGATGGATGATGTCAAAATTAAAAATTAAAAAAAAAATCATGGCATGTAATTTTGTCATGGCATGCCATGAAAAATTAGAATTTGTGATTCCATGATCCAAAAAAGAAAATGGAAATTTTTTGTATGATAACATGGCATTTTATTCCACAACATATTAACTTGGGACCCCATGTACCCATGTAATAATTTTTAAATAAAAAATTATTGAGTGCGATATATGACTATCCAAAACAACTAAAAAAAAATTCATTAAAAATGTTTTAATCGACTAGTCCTTTTTAACAAAACCATACAAGTTGCATAGTAATGAATTTTGTCCTATTTCACTAAAAACCTAATGAATTTGGGTAGTTGAAAAGGATAAGATTTCTTCTTCCGATAGTTAATATGTAATAGCAAGATGTAATTAGGGTAAACATGTCCATCATTGAATGTTATGCTACCACCACACACCTATTATTAGATTTCCGTAGATTTTTGTTCTTCTTGAAAGATTTTTATGCCCATGGGTATGGCAATGGAAGGTTTACAATAATTCTTTGAAGTCCAAAAATAAAAGAGCAACCAAAAGAAAACAAAAAGAAGATGAGCTACTTTGAGGAAAAGAATATTAAAACCCTTACTTTCAAACTTCATAATCTTCCTCATTTCTTGTTTGTCTTTAATGATTTAAAAATTTGTGGGTATGCCTTTTGAAGCTTAGAGACAATGGAACAATGACCAAAGAGCTTGCACTTCAAAAGTCAAATTGTTCTTATGTCCTTAAACCAAACACTAATCCTATTCATTTCCAAAAGGCATATTTTGCTCATTTTGAAACCAAATTTAGCTTGAATTTTAGCTTTAAAAACAACAAAACAATGTGTACAAAGATTTTTGAATCTTTACTTTCCTCCTTTGCCTTCATTACATCCTATGTTGCAACTAGAATGCAATTTAAATGTTTATGTATAGTTTGTCATAATTTTGAAGTGTGTAAACTATTTAACTCTAGGCACATTAATTTAGTAAGTAAAGGGCAATTGAGATGAATCAATGAAAGAGGTTTAAACCCAAAATTTTATTTTAAAAAAAGAAGAAGAAAGTTATATATATATATATATAAACTAACCCATCTAGACTAGGCTTACTTACCTATTTAAACCCTCCCTACCCATCTACCTAGGCCTATTTATCTACCTAACTACTTGCTTATGTGCCATTTGTTGACATCTTATAAACCTTAAATTAAACAATATAGATTTGATTAATTAATTAAAAATATTAAATGGCAAATGGGATTTATATGCCATGTGTTGTCAAATGCTTGATTTTAAAAATGAACATGTGTCATAAAAAAGGGATTGCCATTTAGTTACATATGCAACTTGCTATAGTAATATATAAATGGATGAAAATGTACAAGCATATCGTATGTACATCGTATGTACAATATGTCACATGCAATTAGATGTCATTTGCAACTAAGTAAAAGATCAATTACATGTGTTGCATGCAACTAAAAATTAGTTATCGATGACAATTGAAAAACAATGTTTTTTTTCTAATGGTTGGATTTATATTTTCTATAAATATGAATTTTTCTAACACTTGAATTTAGATAGTTGGTTGCACATCCATGTCTTTACCTTATGCACCTATTTCTACTAACTACTTATTTGTTATTGATTGTAAGTTTGCTAATTGTGTTTTATTTGTTTAATCTATGCATTGATGCAATAGACAATAATTGCACCATGTTATAATCAAGAATTGATGGTATTGTAGAGTTGTGTTTTGTGTCCAAAAACGTAGGCTACATGCAATACTAAGGTGAAAATACTCTTGCCCATTGTGATGTTGTTGTGTGTTAAACAAGAGTTGTAAAGCATTGGCTCGGGGAAGTGTTGAATTTTATCAACACCAAGACCCATGAGTTTCATGATGAAGTTGTTAATGTGGTTATCCTTGATAACATGGGTGATCTAGAGCCAAATGTTTTTGATTTATAACTAGCAAAACTTACAATCCACATGAAGCACCAAATGCTAAAAGTTTTACAACCTTTCCCTTCATTTTTGCATGTATTTCATAAGAAGAGATGTCACAATATGTTGGCTTTCATTTTAGATCCAAGGTTCATGAGTTTACAATTGGTGATTAATTATGTAGGTTGTGAAGTTGCTTATGCATTGGTTGTTCAAAATGATGAGCAGTTGTTGCTACCATTGCTGATTCAATGTTACAAAATGTTGATTCTTTTTGTATGTGATGAAGAAGTTCAGGTGTAGCACTTTGATTTTAAGAACGAAGATTCTTCTTAGACCCAAAAAAAATGTAGAAGCACTTGTCCAACTTGTGGCATTGGAGCTTGACACATTTCAATAGTGCCATGTTGATGTGGATAGCTACAAGTACATGTTATCTCAGTGGCATGTAAAGCTTGACACATTTCAACAGTGCCATGTTGATGTGTATAGCTACAAGTACATGTTATCTCAGTGGCATGTAAACAAACACAAATTTCCAGCCATGGCTATGTTGGCATAGAAAGTTGTTGGGATTCCCATGAGCCAAATCCATATGGAGCAAATCTTCTCAATTGATGGAGTCCTCATTGAACTTTGAAAATGCAACTTGCAAATTGACCATTTTGATCATCTCATTTTTATTAACAAAAATTGGCCTGACAATCCAACACCAAGCCTGCTGATCTTGCAAGCACATGCAAAGCATAATTGGAGTCAACAAAAGAATTTCATGCAAAGTTTTAAGATGAAGTCGAGCAGGAAATTTTTTTTGATCTCTCTGACTACAGTTTTTCATATTCCTTTTTATAGATGTTCCTCCTTTCATCAAAATGGTGGCAGATCTAAGTTTTTTTTATCTTGCTCATTTCTTGATTTATTTCTAGATTTGTGATTTTTCTCCATGGTTGGTTTTGGATTATTCAGCCTTTTCTCCATATACTTGAGTTCATTGAGGCTTTTATTCATGTACTTGCTCATTTCTTAGCTTAATATTTTTGAATTTGTGATTTTTCTATAGGACTGGTTTTTCTCCCTAAACAACATTTTTTTGGCATGGTTGATTTAGTTCTTGAAGCATGGCTGATTTCAACCGTAGTGTAAGTTGTAAGTGCATTACTGAAGGAAAACTGAAATACTTATCTTGCCAACTTAAAGAACTGGCCTTGGTTAGTTTGATAATTGGAAGAACTTAGCCAGACAAGGTCTTTGGCTATGAACTGATTCTTGTAATTGGTGCATTCATTTCAAAAGTCTGGTTTAATACTTGTTGGCCAGAGCTTAACAATTGATGGATTACAACCAGATCAAGGGTTTTTCTTGAGAATCGCCTCAAGTACCCGGTCAGGTTTTTACCAAAAACTTCACGTAAATAACTGGCCATCCAATATTCCAAACCCCCAGAATCGGCCGGCTCCATAAAATCTAGAAAAAAGTAAGAATTGAAACCAGTCAGTTCCTACAAATGCACAAAAAGAAGAAGGGAAAAAAAACCTGAGGTTATGAAAATATTTCAAAGTTAACTATCTGGAACCGCCGGTTCTATGAAAATCCAAAGACCACAACACTGGCAAGTACTAAACGTAAAGACCTAATACCAATGAAGTTGGCTCCAATGTCAAACCATGCTATCTGTCATCAAAGTACCCCACGTGAACTCCGAGTCCCTTCCATCCTGATTCCTTGCCACTTTGTAGGGCCTTGAGGTAGTACTACCCTAGACCTTACCAGGGTTCCAAAAACATTTAGTGATCTAATGAACTCAAAAGAAGGTTCCATTGTTATCAATCAGGGTAGCACATGTTTTTGTCACATTGTGATGAAAGTTGTGAACCAAGTCAAAGGAATTAATGGGGGGAACCTGGTTGAAATCAAAACATTTCACAAAGCGCAGTTGGGTTGGACACAGTTGGGTTCTGAACAGTAGCAACTTGCTAGACCCAAACCGTTAGGTCAGTTACTGACCTGTGCGTGACCTATGAAAGGACTGGTAGCCATGTGGTAGAGGTGACTAGGCCTTGTTGTTGCCTGACCTCAGTAAGATTTTGTTGTTGGCAACAAAGCTTTTGTTCGGTGTTTCAAGTTTCAACCCCTCAAAGCCTCAGAAGAACAAACCACCAAACCACAAACAGTAGAACAGCCCACAAGTGATCACTTAAGCGCTGAGGACAGGCCAGATCCAGGGGGAGGGCTCCATTGTTTCTGGTGTCCAAAAAAACCTTGAACCCCTCCTATTGGAGCATGTGGCACACTAAAAATCGTCAATAACGGATTAGAATGGAGAAAGTTATGGCCCCCCAAAGTAGAGGGTCAAGAACTCAGAAAAACAAACCACCAAACACTACAAAGTTTAAACCTTATCACCCAAAAAATTCTTTGTATATTGCTCTGTTTCTATTAAAGTTTCAAGATGATTTGTAGAACTGAAGGTGGCACTCCTATAGCACTTTAAATTGTTTAAAATGAATAAGAAATGAGAAAGTTAGAAGCTTTGAAAGTAGGAGAGGTCCAAAGGGGAGGGAAAAAAAAAAGTGTCTTGTGAGTTGAAAAGCGTATTTTTCTTCTTGCTATTTTTTCATTACTCGTCTTCATTTGCACTTCAACTATGGTTTCTAGAGCTTGAGATAGTGCTCCCATAACATTTTAAATAGCTCAAAATGAAGCACAGATGATGAAGATCTAAAGAAGTGATTGGTGATAGGGTAGTGATTGGTGATGAGCAGTTCTATCCTAGCTTTCCTTGTCTTCTATTCACCCACTATGCAACTGCAATTAATTTCGTCAGATGATGGCAAATGGATTTCTATGTTCAGTGTTCACCTCACTATTTCTTGACCCCACTTTAGTAGAATATGAGAGTTAATGTGATGAGGACCAAGTCACAATATTTTTGCACTTGTCCAATAGGCTTTTGAGGCAAAGTGACTAAGATTTGCTGGTCCTGGTAGGACTCTCCAGATTGGGAGGTGGGGGACCCAGCAAAATAGTGAGAAATCCACTGGAATAGTGGTGTAGTGTGCGACTGGCTCAACATTTTCCATAAAAGACCCAACTATTTGAGAGGGGAAAGTGCAAATGGGTGAGTGGGAGATCATAGAAATGTACCCATGGATCTGACTGTTTTTAAAGTTATGTAGGGCCCAGGCCATTGTCAAATTGTTTTTTTGGTTGCTTGGGGTTTAATGAGTTTTCAGATGAATTTCTGACCCGGCATGGCCATGTGGTTTTGGGAGGCATTTTGATCAGACAATGGCACGCTCCAACTGGTGAGTCCAATTGCCCAAATTAAGGTTGCATCAATGAGGGTGGTGTGAGGGTGGTGTGAGGGTGGTGGGGATTGCAGGTGGTTAGTATGGGGCTAACTCTGAGAATTCATTTATGACTTGGCCTCAAGTCTTTGAGCATTGAGAGCTGCCTGCTGTCTCCTGTTTTCAAAGTTCCTCGCATTCACATTCAGTTTTGTACTTGAGGAATGACATTTTGCTGTGAATTTTATTATGAGTACCTAGTTTGGTAATTGTGAGTGCATGTATGAGGTCAGACTAACAAGGTGAGGTTACCTTATGGATGATTAGACAATAAACCATGGAGGTAATCTAAATAAATAATGGCTTTCCTCAAAGAAAGTAGGAAACTGTTATAAGAGTTTTGAACATGCCACATTATCAGCTATAATCAGACAACAGACACCCACCTGCAGCAAAGTTTTAAAATAAAAATAAAAAGTATATATATATATATATATTGGTTGCAGGTTTATGGCAAAAAAAGACTTCTTGCTTTTGAGCCAAAACTTGAGCTCCATCCTATCATCTTCTAGTCCTGGGCAAGTGCTTGGTTAATAAAACTACCCTTATTTCCCTTTCATACCCATACATGATGGAAATTGGAATCATGTGAACTTATTACTTCCTTTTACGTGGACTAGGTACCACATTGCACAATTCTTTCAAACAAGGACTGACATGAACATGAATGCCTGTTGAGAACCAGTTCCAAGTATTTATTCATCTTGTTGTACACTGTGTTAAGTGTGGCTCAAAGGACATAATACTATTCTCAACAGGTAATAGGCCAGGTTGGGTTATTCTTCTAGAAGGAAGTATGAGATCCTTTTCCGGTTATAGGAAATTAGAATAGTGGTCAAGTGCTGGAGCAAACCAAGAAATTTGAACAGTAGGCTTGTTGTTAGCCAATTTGATTGAGACTTGCCTTTTACCCCAAAAATTACATGAAGAAAAAAATTGTGTGACATTGCAAGACTAAGAATCATTACATCATCCACTACATGTATAATTGTATAAATTTTTCAATCATCAAATTTGTAGGTGTTAATTTCTCAAAAGCTGAAAATGTGGATACATTTTTTACATTTTGAATCTTGGCACAAATGTACCACTAATTGCCAAAAAATGCTATGGACGATGAATGATACACACTTAATGGTATGTGCAAACCTCATGTATTTGCTATACCAGCCTGATCTATATAACATATGAACCATAAATTTCTGGACTAAACATGAATTACCATCTGTTAATTCTCAAAAGCTCTGAAAAGAAGGTTATGATAAAGTTATCCGTAAAATCAAGAGATTAGGGGGCGAGAATGGCCAGTTTCGGCATAATAGGGCATCCAATGCTTAACTGGGAATGAAATTTTACAAAACGAAATAACTGGGACCCAAACTAGTTTTTCCACTAATTTTGGTAGTAAACTGAGTTTCATCCCCTCTTTCATTTTTCCTGATAGCCTCCACTGCTGCTGCATATATTTTCAGTACTCCTACCAGTACAATTATTATAATTACTCTCGAATCTTGTGCATTAAATGCTGAGTTTCAGCATTTCATCTGAGATTTAATAAAATTTCCTTACTTTGCAGATACCACTGAAAGAGGGGATAGGGTGTGAAAGAGAGAGTGACTTTATGGATAACTTTGATATATTGGTATAGGTTGGATGTATACTATTATACCAACTGTTGTATATAATGAAACTGGTATTGAAGAAAGTTCAACCAAGCTTTTATGGATGTTGCATTTTTGAATGTCATGTATGATATCTGAATGAAAGGCAGAGACAAGCTTAAGCCCAAGCAATCAATGAAAAATGCATTGAAATTAAAACAAATATACTAGAAAGCCATCATAACACAGAATTTAGAACCCAAGAAATGCTCAAAGGCGACAAACTACGAACCAACCATTCTATACTAGGGTAGCTAGGAGGATGGCTCCTTGGTATAAATATTAAGCTTAACACTGAACTCTTATACCAAATTGTTTTCTCAGCAGGCCCAGAAACGAGCTGCTTGGGCCACTTTCAAGGAGGCCAAAGAGGCTGGCGAACGGGTCTACTGGCATAGGGCCGATCTCTACATCAACCACAAAGTCGTAAACTCTCCTACTACATAGGGGGGTGTGGGCCAAAGAAACTTGTGCGTGTGCCTGTGAAACATCCATGGGGCTGCTATCACAAAGCTAGAAACACATGAACATCTGCTTGACCTATTTCAACATGTTGACGTTGTTGCTTTGACAGAAACACATCACTTCCCGGGCGATACATTCCCGGTCTTATCAAAGTTCTACTGTTTTGATGTTGCCAAGCCTGTGACTCCACAGGGTGTCGTTCGAAAACACAGTGGAGGCATTGCGGTACTAGTCAAGGAAACATGGGCAAATAGTACTGCTTTTTGGAAGACTGCAAGGGATGGGATTAGGATTTGGCTGCGCTTGGGCAATGCTTTCCAAAGGCCTTTGTTCCTGTGCATAGTATATGTTGCTCCACAAGGCTCGCCATATGCGGACAGCAGCCTGTTTGAACACATATGCCAAGAGGTTGGAAAAGCCATGAGCTTAGGCGGTGTGCTTCTTGTTGGGGATTTCAATGCAAGGACAGGCACAAACACTTAGTTCATTGATTGCAGTCAATTAGCAGATGTGCTACTGGTGCCACAGGCCATTGAGGACACCCTACCCAACGATATGCTGGAACGCCAGAATCGCGACACCGTCATGGCTGGCTGGCATCGTGAGTTCCTGGATCTCTGTAGAACTACTGGGTTGTTCATCCTCAATGGCCGCACACCAGGAGACATATTAGAGGAATACACATGCCTATCCAATAAAAGTTTTAGCACTGTGGATTATTTTCTTACGACAACTGACCAATTAAAAGGTGTTAAGCGCTTAGAAGTTAACTGCGATGAAAAGTACTCATGTCACAAAAATGCGCACTCTGATCATAGACCATTGGTAGTTACAATCACATAACAGTGGCAACCCCCTCCTGTTTAGCAAAAGGCAATTAAACACCTACCACGTTTCAAATATGACACTGCCAAAACAACCGAGTTTAGCAAGAGTGTACAACATAACATCAGTGTCTGGGCAAGCCCAAATGTATTTGATGCATCTGACGTACAAACAACAGTCAATCTGTTATAATAGTGCATCACATAATTTGCAGAAGAAGTGTTTGGAAATAGACAAGTGGCCTTAGGAAAAGCAATAAAGCACAACCATAAACCTTGGTTTGACACAGAATGTCGCCAGACCAAAAGCCAGTTTGTTAAATTGTCACATGCGCACCCAGATAGGCAGGTCAGACTTAAGCAAATGAAATAGTTGTACAAAAAGAAAAAACGTGCTTATGATGTGCTCAAGGCTAAACATGTGGTTTAACAAAGACGAATTTTGCAGCATTTTGGAAGCGGTACCATAAGCGTGTTGAGGGTGTCAATGGCATCACTAGCGAAGCTCTCAGGGATGGCTTCCAGCAACTGCTCCAGCCTCTGGTGGCATCAGCCACAGCAGAAGCTGTGACATGTGCCATTATTCAAGCCTAGGTGGTCTCCTTTCCACCCAATGGTATTGATTGCGAACAGTTGAATGTTGACATCACACTAGTTGAAGTACAGCAAGCGTTCAAAAAACTAAAACGACACAAAGCTGCAAGCATTGATGGCATCAAACCAGAGTTCCTTTTGGATGCGGTTGTTGCCCTGCAGCAACCACTATTGATTGCTTTTAACAAAATTCTGTGTGAGGGCTATTGTGAATCACTCTTTGTTGGGATCATACATGCACTGTACAAAGGGGGTGACTGTAATCAGTTTGATAATTACATGGGGATCACAATAGGACCAGTCTTAGCCAAGGTGTTTGTAATGATTCTTGAATCCCGCATCAATCAATGGATGGAGACCAATGATTTATGCGCAAAGGGACAGGCTGGTTTCAGAAAGGACTTTAAGACAACTTGTTTATTCTTCGCACTTTGACCGAACAAGCTAGATTTCAAAAAAAGAAGCTATACACTTGTTTTGTGGACTTCAAAAAAGCCTTTGATATAGTACCAAGGGACCTGTTGTGGTAGGTGCTAGAGGGACTTGGCATCAGTGGGCGGATACTGGAATGCTTACGCTCCATGTACCATCAAGACCAGGCCTACCTACACCATCCAGAGGAGGGGCTCACGCCCACTTTCTTCTGCCGCATTGGAGTGAAGCAAGGATGCCCCCTCAGCCCGCTCCTATTTAGCCTCTTCATAAATGGCCTAGAGAAATGGTTGAATGCTTTGGAGGGTGACACACCACCAATGTTGGGACAGCTAGTTGTTCACTTACTTTTGTATGCAAACGACTTAGCTCTCATGTCACACACTCCTGCTAGATTACAAAAACAACTAGATGTCTTGCAAGCTTTTTATTGTGAGCGTCAATTGACTATGAATGCCAAGAAAACCAAGGTTGTTGTATTTGAAGCATGCAAGTCTGTGTGTTAGGTTTTTCAGTATGAGGGCGAGGCTATAGAACAACTAAACTCTTTCAAGTACCTAGGTGTTGAGCTACACGGCACAAAAGGTATGCAAGCGGCAGTATAGTGGTTAACAATGTCAAGGAAAAAAGGCAGTTTTTGCATTGCAGTGCAAATGCACAAAGCTGCGCATCTTTGACCCAGCATTACAATGCCAACTGTTTGATGCACTAGTCAAACCAGTGCTTAACTATGGGTGTGAAGTATGGTTAGACCACATGGCACGCAAACAGTTAGAGGTGGTTCATCGGGCTTTTCTAAAGTCGTTGTTGGGGGTCAACACCACGACATCCAGTTACGTCGTGCTGGTAGAGTGTCGCGCTCCCAAGTTCCTCGTGGACCCACTCAAGGGTCCAAGTATGCGGCGATGCGGAAGCGGTTGGAACTTGGGGCACGATCCCGACTTCTAGCATTAGAAAGGGGTGAGAGGGGCGTGCTAGAAGCCCCGGGAAAGACTAGGAAGAGTGGACAAGCTTGACTCACTCACACGGACCCTCCATTGAACCACTCCAAGTGGTTAGTCCAAAGTTGAAGCACCTTTGGTGCTAGGAAGAGCCACGGCCCGGACCTTGGGGAAACCATCACCTTCCCCTTTAGAACTCATCATGGAACCTTTTTGGTGTTGGGACAAGCCACGGGTGAACTCGGACTCACTTTGAACACACACACACTCCGGGCTCCGGAGTAAGCCACCACCTCACTCCCTTGGTGGGGAAGCCAACATCTTCCCCCCCCTTGGGGAAGCCAACCACTTCCCCCTTATAATATACTCTGTGACTCGTCGCGGGGGTGGCATCCAAATGGCCATTTTGTCCCGGGACTCCCGGGACTCCCACGTGGGAGTCCCGAAATCGCGCAAACTCGGGACTCCCGCGACTTTGAAGCTTCATAACTTTCGGAGAAGACCTCCGATCGATTTGCCGTCTGAAGCAAAGTTGTAGATCTCGTCGAGACCTTTCCAACGGTATGTCGCACGTTCTTTGAAGCCAAGTATTTCGGGTCGATTCCCGACTTTTAGTGGTCGGGAGTCAAAACTGGCGGACTCTCGGGAATTCGACTCCCGGGCCTTCTTTTGGCCATAACTTGTGTTTCAGATGTCCAAATGAGCAATGCGAGCCCATTTTAGACATCTACACTTCAAGACCTTTCCATTGATATAAAGAGCGCAACAAGCCATGGAGTTTTGACCCCTCAAAACGCTCTCTGAAGTTCCGGGAGTCCCTTTGGGACTCCAACTCTCACCAACTCCCAACGTGGGAGTTCACTTGGGAGTGTGAGGGTTCACTCCCTCACACTCTTTGGACTCTTTGCACTCCCGGGAGCATGTGATGTGACTTCCGAGTCTACTACTAGGCCCGCAACCTTGCAACCCCCCCCTTGCCTTGGTCGCAAGCCAAGGCTAGGGTTGCGACATAGAGTTTGGCAGGTTTCCCTTAGAAATATTTTAGTGGCAATAGACCATGCGCTTTCTCTCACGTGTCAGTTCTGAGGTAGACTCAGATCACATGCTCAAGTTAACTTATGATGTATAGCTGCAGTTGCTTGCAGCCAGGTGAAAAGTCTTACTCGGGAACCAGAGTGCTGTGGGTAGAAAGAGCCGATTGCTTGCTTGTTGGCTAGCACAAGTAGATGAACGACTATCGATGTACAATTTGTGCATCGATAGCGATCAGTTGCCACCATGTGCTTGCCTCGAGCAATTGGCTGAAAGGCAATACATTGTACACCATCAAATGGCTGCAGCTGACTCCAGCAGGGTGAGAGCCTATCTGGGGTTGAATAGCTCAGCACAGTATGGGTACAAAAAATACCTCTCCAAGGTAGACAATGCACAGCTTAGGAGAAGCTTGGCACATTTTCGTTATGCGAATCACAAGCTGCAGATTAAGCTAGGAAGGCAAGTCAAGCCAGTGAAGGTGCCAGTGCAGCAATGTTACTGCAAATTGTGCAACTTGGGTGCGGTTGAGGATGAGGACCACTTCTTGTTGGTTTGCCCTGCCTATTAAAGTGTTCGAAAGAGGTTTAGAGGTTCATTGCCACTAACTGCCATCACACCTTTGGCTGAATTGTTGAGCTGTCAGCAGCAAGGCATCCTTGCTAGATTCTTAGTGTAATGTCAGACGGTTAGATCTGAATTGCTTCATCAGACTTAACGTCAATTGGGTTCTAGCCCAAGCGCTGTTTGGCCCACTTAATGACGCTAAATTGTAAGTAAATAAGTAAGTAAGGTTCCTCCTAGTTTTTTTCAATCCCTCTACAATGAGCCAACTTGGTATTAAGCTAGGTATCTCCACAACAAATGCCTGCATGGTCTAGCCTTCTTGAATACCAATATTGATACCATTATTAATACCATGTTAAAACCTATATACCAAACCAACATTGGTGCTAACCTAAGTCAAACAATATAGTTCATTTAAAAACAAATAGCCCATGTCTCTTCTCAATGCTTCCTACAGGAAGACAATTTTTGTCAATTGGAAGCATGTTTATGGACATTAACAGCATCAAAATTAGTTAGACAAGAAATTGAGTGGTAAAAGACATAGCACATCCAGTAACCTTGTAAAAGTCATTTCAGGAACTGAAATTTGTCTTTGTTTGACACTTTCCTCTTTGAGGAATGCTAATCCCAATCTAACCATGCAATGTTAAGACCAATATGTGAGGTATGAATTAAAACAATTCAAGGTTTCCAAACTTACTAAACATTTCATAATGCTTTTCTGTTAAAGTCATGAATTCACATTACATTGTGATCAAAAAAGGCAAAATATAGCTTGCCATTATGGCATGAGATGTTAATACTCTGTTTCAACTCTCTGTGAATGATGATGCCTTACAAAATGCCCTCCAAAACTCCACTCCATCAAGATCATACATTTCATGAACAATGCATTGATAAATTGGTGACAATTTATTCAACAGGGGTTTACAACTGAAAACATGTTTCTCATCATGGAAGCACTCTGAGAAATTTGATATTGTATTTGGAGGGTACCTGACAGTATTAGGTCACCAGAGTAACTACCTTACCCTAAGGTCAGTTTAGTCATTAAATAATCCTCAAAATAGTGAAACGAATTTTTGTGAAAATATGAAGTTGACATGTTGAAAATCATCATGATTATGATACGTTACACTCTAAATAATTTGATTACTCATATCACAATATTATGGTAGATCATGGAAAATATATAAATTATAAAACCAATTAATTATTTTTTTTTATTTTTTATTTTTTTTGTCAATGTGGAAACTGATCCTAGGCTATCGTACTAAATACACCGTACCAACTTTTTGTCTGCTATAGTAAAAAGAAATTATGGGAAATGGAGTGCCAACTAGCCC
>Ga0209611_10004211_pt1 | contig 24691 bp, 13 predicted proteins | sample S1TSphgellanicum_3_FD_187693 | JGI IMG/M metagenome (GOLD analysis project Ga0209611, IMG submission 187693) | Host-associated microbial communities from peat moss isolated from Minnesota, USA - S1T2_Fc - Sphagnum magellanicum MG (SPAdes) (version 2) | ecosystem: Host-associated > Plants > Peat...
CAACAAGTAGCCAAAATATAAAAGGATTGTTAAAATTTTATACTTTCACATCTAGTCTATAGCCAAATTTGGCAAAAAAAGTTTTTGTGGATGATTGCCAGCTTTGCTCAGTTTTTTCTTCCAATTTTCTGATGTTGCTCATGTGGTGATCATCCATAATCATATTTAGCCACATTTGACAATATTCAAAATATGAAATTAGAAAATCTTAAGCACCCTTTCACATTGTAGGCAATTTTAAAAATAATTATTAAATTTTTCTGACTCTCTTTTTGAAAGAAGGGAACTTGTGACAGAATATTCTTTAAAAAAAAGATTTCTGAAAATTATTGAAAATTTGCCCAAAAAAACACTAGCTCAGCTACAACACAAAATTGTAAAATAAAACCATCATATGTGTGTCAGTGGTATAGTTTTGGGGCAAAATTTTGATAATTTGCAAAAAAAAGACCAATTTATGAAAAACTGGAAGAAACATGTTATTTTACTGGAAATTATGTTTTTCCAGCAAAACATAGTGACTTTTAATTATGAAATCAAAAAATTGAAAAAATAAATTCACTAGGTATAGGATTTATGTATGATCAAATGAAATTGTCCAATTACTCACAACTAATCACAGACCAAAGAACTCAAAATTCCTTGATAACTTGATAAAATTGTTAATTAACTCCACAAATGCGAGATTGGAAATCAGGTACAAAACTAGTGAAGATCCTGCACATGAAGTTGTCAAACCTAGGCTACCATGTTTGAAAAACACTATTGCAACAGTTGTTGAATCGTTCAACTAAACCTTAGACTCTCTCAGAAAACACTAGTTCCAAGTGACTCTAATGGGAACAATTTTCTTCCAAGTTGCAACTCTATTGGAGGGGCAATTTAGACATTCAACCAAGTCAACTTGAAACCATCTAGGTCATGACCTTCATACACACACACACACACACACACACACACACATGCTTGTTTACCAAATGTGAACCTTGACCTATTGGGTTGAACCTTGACCTATTGGGTTGCATTCAAACTTGTTGAGTGGTTCAATTTATCTTGATTCGTTTGGCCCAATTCCATTCAGACACAAATTGGTTTGTCTCCTCCATTTCTTTAGTGAGTGTTTGACTCTCCCACAACTCCAACACAAACTTTTTAACTTCATTTGTTCATTCCATTCAGACACGAACTGGTTTTGCCCACTTCATGGCTTTGGTGAGTGTTTGACTCCGAACGGTTTGTGTTGAACGTGCTTTTCGATCCTTGAGGGAGGAAGGGAGAACAAAAATGTGGAAGGATGGTGTGGGTGGTGGGGGGGATGAAAAACTATACAGATTATTATTGTAGGAAAAATAATTGAGGGAAGGATCACCCTTGTATATTTTCTGTATAATATAATGGAATCCAAACACAAAACACACAGATATTTGCATTCACACTACAAACATGGCACAATTAAGACCATGGAATAGATGATAATAAATTTCATAAATTTGTGACTACAATAAATTACCATGTGTCATAATAGATGGGTCTCTTCGTTTGGTTGTTTTAATATGATAAAATGGTTATATTAGTGGTTAATTAACAATCCTCTTTCAAAACTAAAATTAAATCACATCACATAGTGGCTTACCAATAGTTGAGTGATCATGATCAGCATTTTTTGTGGTGGCTAATTTTCATCACTTGGGACCCAAAAAACAAGAGGGGGTGCTATGACTCATACAAAGGACTTTTTTTGGGGGGAAAAAATAGCCCATAGTTACCATAGGTTGAGGAAGTTTTTTTTGAATTCACCACATTTAGACTAGCTACATAGGTTATAGCCTGAAACTTTCTACTTTCTAGTTTGGCTTGTAACCAAATTTGGCCAAGTCCTCTTGTAGATGATTGCAGCTCACCGACCTCACATATTGAAAAAACAAACCCTGATCATGATGGTTTGTTGAATCTCATGACCACATCACATGATAATTATACATTAGTTGTGACCCCACTTGATTTTTCAAAACTGCCAAAGTAAATGAGAGTTTTGTAGTTTCGTAATTTCCAAAATATAAGTTGACCTCAATGTCAGGAGGATATGGCACATCCCATATCTAATATATTAATTCGCTTAGTCCGTCTGTGACACGGCGTTCTGCACACAGACAGACTAAGTCCCCACAGTGGAATTGTCTGCTATGGCGGCAATTCCAGTGTTGTTTTCTATGGCAGAACCGGCCCGGCCTCTGAATATACCAGATAGTTTAGATATAAACGAGGCCGCACCAAGCAAACCAAGGGAACAGCTTGCCTCCCTTCGCCACCACCGCTCTTGCCAAATATATTAGATTTATTTGGTAAGATTTGGATTCAGAAACGTGGGAGATATTGATTTTTAAAGTGATTTCTGGCGCTGAAAATTCCAAATAAATTCCAAAAAATGAGGTTTTGGAAGGAAAAATCAGTTCAGGACACAGTAACACTCGGGCCAACGGCACGGGCCACACTAGTATATATATATATATATGCAAAGTAAATATATCAAAAGGATAGAAAAATGCACATCCAACTGATAAGATTTGTAGCCATTTTATATGATCCACTCCTTATTCACTTGGATAAGCAAATCTATCAATACATATGTATCCTTCGGACTCAAATTCACCATCACCAGTAATCCTTATAGCCTATAAAGGATATACAAGAATATATGGAGTAAATCCATGAAGACCTGGGCAACAAGATATGCCTTTTCTGAAAGAGGAGAAAGAAAAAATATATTTTGTTTCTGTGACTTGAACTACACCAGAATCAAAAACAATTTATATAGTTAGATCGGATTTTGCTTCCCTCAATGACCTAGAGAGGCACATGAAGACCCTTCATATGCCACTCTAGAAACCCACTTGCGTTCATGGTGAAAGCAAGGCAGGCCTACCATACTTGTGACCTATGTTCGGTAAATAATTCTAAAGTGGGCAGGTAGAGAAGAAACAGAAAATTGTCACTGCAAAAATTGTCACTGCATAAATAACACCAAGGGTGTATTTTGCCAATTTTAATTAGAGCCTCATTCTGGTGCTGAATATGCACACACCCCTTGCAGAATCGACAAGGTGGGCAGATTCTGCAAAGCAATCTGCCCACTGGTGCTCAGGTTTCACTAGGCATTGCCTGCCTGCCCAAGGGTTGCCATACATAATCTGACGGGGGCAGCCCGTTCTGTAGTACCGTAATATGATAAGGTCATAATAATGATGACTTGTAAGAGATTCTGCCGTGGTGTCATATCTCGATAAAACCACGTACTCGTCACGTACTCACCACGACATTCATTGGATGAACCTTGATGTAACACGTGGTATGCGTGTGGTATAATGGACGAAAACCCTCTGGGTGCCTGGTCCCTTTTCATTCTCCAAAATGCCACATTGTGAAACACATTGATTGCATTGGAGTAGCCATGACTTACCAATTTTCAACGCCTTTATTGTTTTGATAGTAAAAAATTTACAACTATTGTAAACTTTTCCCCCCTTATCCCCAGTAGTTTCTGCACGTTTGGTTTGGTTTGCGCCTAGGATTGGTTGCCCTCTTTAAGACATCAAGCACCGCTTATTAAAAAATTATAAAAAAATAAAAAAAAACTGCCCACCGCAGTCCCAACCCGGGTCCACATATTCTTTGTCCAATGACGTGGGTAGGGGGGTAGTGTAGTGTAAGGTAGGGTAGGGTAGGGTAGCATTGTGAGAAAAAGAAATAGCGCACGTAAAAAATAAATGTCTTTATGAAATATAGGGAGCAACTCTAATGAGTTGTGCCCTCCCTTTTTTTTATATTATTGCCCCAAAGCTAATGGACGTGCATGTGTAGATTTTGTGTGCACCCTTCCGATTGATGGGTTGTTTTGAAATCTAACCCATCTACTTGTTGGGTTTCTTTTCAAAATATGAATGTTGGGTAACTGATTTAATTATGCCTCTATATCATTTTACTTTTTTAGGGTTGTCGTTTGCCTTTTTGTATCACCAGGTTTCATATCACTATGAAATATACAATAAATAAATTTAAATGAAATTTGTTTGATAAACATACAAATAATTAGCTTTAATTCTTTTAAATCTTATTAAAATGAAATTCTTAAAAAATTCATTTGATTATGCAAGAATTGATTAAAATAAAACACATCAATTTTTTAAAAAAAAGTTAATATAAAATTCAATTTTGAGATTTAAATGTTTTTAATTAATTTGATATTATTTAAAAAACTTCAATAAGGCTTTGATGAAGATTTAATAAAAAAAATCATAATGATTTTTAAAAAATTAATTAATTTGATTGTATTGTTGTTGTCTTTTATGTTATAAAAATTTATTTTTGCCCTAAGATAGTAGACATGCATGTATGGGGCAAACAGAACTAGTTTCTTTTGGGGGCCGGGGTGGTGGCTGCGGGGGATCATGGGGTCTACCATTTTTTAAACTTAAAAAAATACTTTCTTAGATTTTCTCCTTGTTTCCTTTTTTTTTTTTTTTTCTAATTTCGCAATTTGTTTTCATGGCGTCGGTGGTGATCGGGGTGCTTTAGAGTAGGATGAAGATTTTACCGCCAGGTGGTAAGTAACTTGTCAGTAGCAGGAAGTAAGTAGGCGTAAAAACTTTTAAGGATCGCCAGCTTCCTACGCGGTCCAGGCGGCACACCGCTTACCGCACAAGTGGACCAATCAGACTGCAAATCGCAGCTTCGTGCGCTGCTTCCATCATCATGCCGGTGCCCCCCTCGCCACTCTGCCGCTAGCTGGCACTGCTAACCCTACCTAGAAACGCTTACCTACCTATCCCCAAAACCTATCCTACATACCTGCCTGTTTTACATACCTACTACCTTCAACGTTCAACCCGGCCGGTTGCGGGCGTTCGTGAAGTGCACGTCTACTAAGACGAGGAAAGGAAAGGTCTAGATCGGTCAAGTCCGTCGGCCACCGCCAACCGCGAAACCGTGTGCTTTGGGCACCGAAGATGGCGTGATGGATCCGGAGTCTCTTCTGGGATCGATCCTTAAGCCTTGTATATAGTACTTACTGGGTTGCCGACATTATTCGGTGTGCAACCAAGATCATCTGTAACCGACAGTGAGAGTCCCCTTGCGGTACCTGGCGTTGGTGTTCAGTTTCTGAAGAGAAAAGAGACGGCGTTTGTGTTTAGTTTCTGAAGAGAGAAAGAGACGCGAGAGAAAAAGAGAGAGAGAGAGAGGGAGTTGTTGCGTGGGGTGCTTGATTGAGTGCTGGGACAGTTTTGTTTGCGTAAAGGTCAAGAAGCAAGAGTGAGATATATCTCTCTCCCCCTCAATATAGATTATATGTGTATCGAGAGGAAGAGCAAGGAACAGAGTTTGTGTGTGTGCGTGTGAGAGTGGTGGTGGTGGTGGAGCTTTTGTGAAAGGTGTTTTGGCGGGTAAGATCTGTGGGAGAAGAGTGTGGGAAGTTGAATTCTGTGCAAAGAGTTTTCAAGAGAAGAAGCAAGAAATTGTGGAGGGGCGAAGCTCTTAACGAGTTTGTAGCAGATCCACTCAGGCACAGACAGACAGACAGACAGACAGAGGTGTGAGGGTTTGGGGCGCGGTGAATTCGAAAAAAAATAGGGGTTTGGTGATGCAGCTTTCCTGATCAGTAGAACAGGAGAGTTAGCTTGACGAGAGCTTGTTCACGGAACAAGTCGTGAAGGACCGCGATTTTGTTGCAAGAGCTTGTTTGTAGCGAGCATAGTTTTGCACCTAGAATTTAAACCTGACTGTTAAGGCGGAGATTGATTTGTCATGCCTGACTTCATGCCGGGATTTCTAGAAAGCGTGAAGGTTGAGAAGGTGAAGAAAGTGGAGAGGATCAACAACGATGACTTCGCGGACGCAAACTTCTTGAGTTTGAGAACCGGGGCATCCGGGATAACCACCGGCCGGAGAGTGCACAGGGATGTAGAGAACAATGAGATCGATCTGAATTGGCCGCCGGTGGAGCACGAGCGCGGAACAGAAGAGAGTAGCACGGGCACGTCAGAGGAAGAATCGAATTCCTACAACAGATCAGGGAGTGGTGCAGGGATGAAAGCTGCTGCCAGTGAGCTCCATCAACGCAAAAGACACCACCAACCCGGTTCTAACTTCCACCAGGAAGTATACAGAGGGGTTCGTCATAGGTCGGAGCTCAACAAGTGGGTCACCGAGATTCGCCCAACGGCACACAAGCGAAAGATTTGGTTAGGAACATACAAAACTCCAGAGGAAGCTGCAAGAGCTTACGACGTGGGGATCTACTATACCGGCAAGAGCATTCCTCTCAACTTCCCTGAGTCTATAGAGAGCCTTCCGGAGCTTCCCAAGGGAAGTTGGGAAGAACTCGCTCCTTTCGTGAAGAAACAAGCTCTTTCTGCTGCAAAACGAGCTAGAGTTCAAAACAACGACTTGCCAAGAACAAGAATCCTTTCAAAATCCATCGCCAGCCGGGGTTAGTACACTTTGCAGCAGCAGCAACTCCAGATTCACCTATTCTTTCCATCCACACCAAAGCTCTTGTAGAGAGCTTTGTCAGAACGACAACAGCTCGAGCATTCTTTCTTATACATAGCAGAAGAGTAGGTACTGGTTTTTGCAAGCTGTCAATGCCTTCGATGCACATCAATGTCTGTATACAAGATGATAGAGATTTCAGTTGCCAAATTCTTTAAACATTCGAGAGCTTTTGGTGCTTGCATTTTGATTGCAACAATGAGAGCTTTTTCGAACGTTTCAGCCCAACATTTGTAGAAAGAGAGGAGAATCAAACTGCTCGCAACACACAAGTGATTATTACTCTGATCTGCTTGTGTCCACTTCTGTACTAATCCAATAATTAAATAACCATTTTGAGCAGATTCATTTTTTGTCATAAATGTCAAGAAGGTTGTGATCGATTTGTGACTGAAACTGAGCTTTATTATCTGCTCCAAGCTTAGCCACCACAACAATCATGTTCCCAAGAACATTGAAGCTAAAATCCATGTGTGACTGAGCATATGGGAAGTGTGATCTTCTTGAGCAAGTTCTTTAGAAGGGGTTTGAAGTTCACCCTTGATGGAATGGGAGGAAATTGCAGCTGAGATTGTACTGGCTCTTGGATCATGCTTCCATTTGCTGCATTTCTTGGAGCATCTATCACAGGGATGTCAAGATGCAAAAGACAGTCAGAACATCCCTTTTATTCAACAAGACTTTCATATAAGCAAGTCTAGAGCTATTTTCTTCATTCAACAGGGAACAATCCCAACATCTTCCACAGAGTTAAGTACTCCCATCTTGTAAACCAAAGTGCTTTGTAATTGGATTCTTGCTGCTCTTCACGAATTTAAATTGGTTTGACTACAAAGGAGAAGTGTAGAGAAAACTGTGACCTAACAGTGTGTATGTGCCATGCCTCATAAAAGTGGGCAAGGTTAAGGTAGATATAAAAACCTCACCACAAGATATTTGCTGCACACCTCCAGGAGCTTTGCAGCAGAAGCTGCAGATATTCACTGCAGAATCCCAGGAGCTCTCCAGCAGATGCTCCTTGCCACACAAGGTGGAAGATTGATAGACCAAGATAGCCATTGTGTGGTTGTGACTTTGCGTTTAAACTTTAAACCCTCTTCCTCATTTTTCCCATCAGTGACTGTGAAACATGAAGTGGAGGAGACAATGACCTTTACTTTTGGGCACCTGATGCGACTTTGCCAGTTTGAACATCCCTTATTTAGCCTGTGGTAGGAATGTGCAAGACATAAGAAATTTCCACTATACTTCAAGCAGGAAAAATCCCCACAGGAGAGTGGATTGCTGTAACATTTACTCTACCATTTTCCCCCATGGTTTTGTCAATGGACTCCACAATGTCAATGAACTCTACCAAGTTATGTCCAAACTCTAAAAAGTCATACCATGACAAAGCTAGGATCTGTAATTCTCACCTTTGTTGAAATCTCATCATATCAGACACTCATAACTGCTGGGATGACTTGACAGCAGTGAAATTCAGTGATGCTACAGGCTTAACCAGTGGTGCTGAACTTGGAAACCATCCTTCATTGATGACAAATATTTATAACCTTCAGATGTCAACTGATTCCAAGACTCTGGAAACCAGGCCTTCTGATAATTTCAATGCAGAATTGAAGGATCCTGACATATGGTACTCCTCTAGTATCTGCAACAGAATGGATCAGCACTGGCACACTCATAGAACTTCCCCACAATATGAGCACACGACATAATGAATCTACACACATCCCCCTGCCCACCATACCTGCAAGACCTACTACAAAGTAAAACTTCAACCAGAAACGGAATACACTGTGGGGGCAGAAAGCTATCCCACACAGCCATAACTAAATAACTGCATGTACAGCCACCTGTTTTGTCTAAACCAAATTGAGAAACTCTACCCTTCCAGACACACATCACATCCAGGCAAAGATGTTGCCACTCCCATCCTTTACATGACCATGCATACCAACTTCTCAATTTCTCTCCAGTAGTGTCAGGCACAAGCATAGTAGGAAACAAAGCAGGCTCATAGACTAGCAGAACAAGGCACACGTCAAGAAAAATCACCAATTGAGGAGAACACATAAGCAATGTCCCATGATGAAGATAATCATCGACCCAGCACATGAAAGATACATTCTCACCAGCCTACTCCTTTGCCCCATTTGAATTTGTGAAATGCGGAGAACAAGACATAAGTTAACTTGTTTGGACAACAGCCCTCACTATGAAAGGGAGAAACACTGAAAGTTCAATGACACTTTGAATGCTGAACCTGGCTCTTTGAATTTCACTTTTTGACGCCTACTATGAATGGATTGAAGAAAGAATGTTGATCACTTGATGGAACAAGCAGAGACTCCTTATAAAACAGAGATTTCAGTTCTGGCTTCACAAGCAGTTCTGCAAGGTCAATATGTGTTGGTCTACTCAATTGAAAGGACAAACTCTAATGATCACAAACCCACAAAAACACACATGTGCTCACTCAAATGGGAGGTTCAGGCAATGATAAATTGAAGCACATTCCGATGGATTTCTAAAGCACCTCAGGGTGAGGTGTGGTTACAGTTTTTACAGTGAAGTGTTGGTGGAAAAACCAAACCTCTGACACAAATAACAGACCTTCCTGATCTGGTAAAAATGATGCTAGTTTACAATAACCTAAGGGAGACTCAGGTCTGGCTGTTCATTATAGCCAATCACCTACCCCTATCTTCACAAAAGAAACTTCTCTTCTCATCTACCAATTACATTAAATTAACAAGTTACTTCCTCACTCGTTTCTTGGGTTGCTGTTCAGGTACTCGAGCTGGTTCCTTTGTAGAGTTCACAGGCTTGCGCACACCACGAGCAGGACGTGCAACAGTCTGGGAAAGAATGTCATGAGAGTTTGAAGGTGGTCGGGGTGCACTAGGAGCTTTTCGAGTTGGCACAGCCTTGCTCTCTCCTTCTCTTTCGCGCATAACATCACGATCCTTCAACTTGGTAAGGCTTTTTCCTTTGCGCAGCAGATCATTGTCACCGATTTCATCCTTCTCTTTTCCCTTCTTCTTTTCAGTGTCCTCTCTTTCTTCTTTTATCTTACTTCCTACTGCCTTGTAAGGGGCTCCGGATTTCTTGGAGTCATCTACTTTCATACCTCTCAATTTTACCCTACCTAAACCCTTGTTGGAGGCATTCTTTGACAATATTCCCTCTAAGAGCTCCTCTCGTGGTACCTTTCCCCTGCCAGACCCTCCTTTATGCAATGACTTTGTATCCTTAAACCTCCCATTAACTTCCTCATCCTCCTGTGATTCTGCTGCTTCTCCAGCACGACCACTGCTAGGGGCATTCACAACATTTGCACTCCGAGCCCCTGCAGCTTCAGAGTCCACTAAGGTCTCACTGCATGAAGTCTCCACTGCAATAGGTGCACGGGAGCCTGACCTTTTTCTACTGGCTTTGTCAAGTGATGGGGCAACTGCAGTAGCCAAAACCCCCGTCACTGACCCCCCTACAAGAGCAGGGGATCCACTCACTATTGGTACAGCCCCTCCCTCCCCACTCTTTGGCTTTTTAGACTCCCTTGTCCCTGTTGCAGGCCCATCTTGATTTAACAGAGCCTCCATCCTGAAGATTCTTTCCATCTCCCGAGTTGCCTCTGCTCGGAGAGCTTTTGCAGCTGAAAATTCACTTGATTCACTTGGGTAATAGACTAGTGCATTGTTAAAAATCAGTAACAGGTCACGGAAAAACTCCCTGCTGCCAGAATACACACCCTCCTCCAGGCGTCCTCGTACAGTTGTCAAATCCATATGTCTCCGAATAAGAAGATCATATCTATGATTCTGCAGACATGTAAAGCCATTACACATCGCACAAACATGGGCACAAGTCCTTCTAGATCCATTTCAACTCTGCTGAAGCAAATCTAATCTCTGATGCACCTCCTGGCCTGTCAATAAGATAATGCCTGTCTGAAATCCTAGTAAAATGCACAGTAGGGAAGGGAAAGAGTCCAAGAACAAGGAGGATCTCCACAAATAGAAGCCTGGACTTCACCATGGGAGAGTCAATTCAGGGTAAGTTAAACCAGGCCTTGGTCATTGTACAAAATACTCCCAAATATGTAGTAGTAAGCTGGTGAGACAGTATTGACTAGAGTGCTATTCTAGACCTAAGAACAGCAGTAAAAAATCTTGTCATGTGGACATTGAGTAAGAAACTGATGGCATTTGAAGCTAACCCACTGCATAGTATAGAGTTCAAACCTGGATTTCTGGCCTCCCCTTGAAGATTTTAGCTTTCTTGTCAGAGAAAATATTCTGTAGACACTCCAGAAGAGGGAACAATTTTCGAGATATCTTAGAGTCCCGCCGGTTACGTCTGCTCAGTGAGGACAAGTTGTCATTCCCATCCCCAGGGGAGCCGGCCTCACTCTTGTCAACTTGGCTCTCCCCATAGTCATGAGTTCCTTGTCTCCCCTCTTCCTCCTCTCCGTACTCATCACTGCCATGTTTGTACTGCTCATGCACACTATCACTTCCTTCATGGCTTGTTGATATGCCTTTGGACTCTAAATCACCAATGATGGACTCTACTGGACTGCCTGGTCTGTGCTCTACAGACTTAACTGGCAGGTACACTTTCTCCTTACTGTCTTTCCTCTCTTGAGAACTGTCTGTCTCCTCAGGTTTCTTTTCCATATCAACAATCTTGACAGTTATGGGAGTTGACCTCAGAGAGTCATGTTCACCTTCCATTCCCACCTTTGTTGTAGCTTCTGTCCAATCTGGCTCATTCACTGGTATGTCTGGTGAACCAACATCCTCATTACTTTCAGCATTGACTTTCACTAATGCTAAAGGTTCAATCACAGGTACCTCCGGTAGATCATCCTTGCTTGTTTCAAGTTTTGTGTCTGCAGTCATCTGTATAATCTCCTTCTCTTGTTCAGTGTTACCTACTTCATCACCGGCTGAAAATTGCAGAGACTGTGATTGTAATTGCCCAATTTCCTCCTGGTCATGTGCCACATCCTCCACAGATTGGTCTGTAACACTTTGCTGCACAGTTTCTTCTTGAGATGGTTCTTTCACAGGTGGGCTGAGCACATGCGGGTCAGAACTGGCACCACTTAAATCAACAGCTTCTGGCTGGAATTTCTCTACATCTGAGTGATCATCCCTATTCTCAGTTGATAGAGTCTCTTGGGTCTCCTCCACCTCCCCAGCCAGACTAGCAGACTCTTGAGAGTGCCTACTTTTTTCAGCTTCCCCATCCAGCTCTGAAACTTTAGGCTGCTCATTGCAGGTTTCCATTCCCACTTCCAACAAAGTGTTCTCTTGTACAGGAACCTCTGGAAGTATGTTACTAGGGTCAGGGACCAGGGCAGGGGGTGGCACAGGAGAAACTGAAGCTACAGCAGGCTCAGCAGCAACCTCTTCTGGGAGTATAGATGATTCAGGTGGCATGTCATGTACTGAACCATACACCATCTTCAGCAACTCCATTGCATTTGGCTGTGAAGGGGTTGGGTTGCTTTCTGTTGATCCAGCCTTCAAATGAAGAGTTTTGTCCCCTGGCAGAATCTCAGGAGAAACAGCTATTATACTGGTGCTACCCAAATCTGCTGCCACCTTCTCCACAGGTTCAAGTCCATCCCTTGAGATAGGCACATCTTCAACTCCATATGTAAGTTTGGACTGGGTTGATGTGCTCAGTTGGTTCACACTTTCTCCTCCCACATCACCTGAAGTCAGGATGGTTTTGCTCTTAATGTTTGTGAGCACATCATTGGGCTCATCTAATGCAATAATTATCTGCACATCAGGTCCATCTGCTGCCAATCCCAACATAACAGAATGAGGAGGATACACAAATGAATTGTTTCCCAACTCTTCATGTTTGTCTCCATTAATCACTGTACCCTCTTTGAACCCATCAACCTCTGTATCCATAGATGCTTCAATTGGCACCAACTTGAGATCACTTGGGCTCATAGCATCATCGGAATGTACATCAGCCAGCTTCTCAGCTACCTCATTGTCTCTCATATCTAAGTCAACTACCTCCTTGGCAACATCAGGAATTGCTAAGTTTCCATCAACTAAGTCCTCCTCTACTGTTAGTGTTGACACATGCTTTGATTGGCACGTGCCAACTTCCTCAACATGATGAACTATCTCATGTGTCAAATCAGCACACTGTTCTGGTATTAAATGAATTTCTGCTAGGGTTTCGTCACTTCCAACGCCTACATCTACACTATGCTCATCAGAAACTTCCAAGTGTCCCCCATCACACAACACCACAGTGTCAGACTGCTTTTCAGGTCCTTCCTGTGCAACATCAAGGTCCAATTCCACATTCTCTTGTGATTTGAGCCCTCCATTGCTTGATGTTGCCTCTGGAAACTCATCAACACTTTCAGTTCCACTAAGGACAATACAAGGTGGATCTTCCATTTTGTCCTGCTCATTAGACAGATTTGCATGATGTCTTCCATCTGTCAGTTTTTCCCCAGAGTCATCTAGCATAACAGCCTCAGGTTCCGTGGTCCCAACATCCTCAAGCTTCACAGTTGTCACTGACAAACACGGAGGAGAGGATGGCACTGGCTCTGCATCTGGAACATCAATTTGTTCCGAAGCTGCAAGTAATTCATCATCAGCATCTTTGTCCCTAACAGAATCAAGCTCCAAAGCTGCAGGCAGACTTGTTCCCTCAACCTGTGCTAAAATCATATCATTCCCACTTGATCCCTGAGGTAATACTTCTGCATCCAGATCCTGTTGCACATCTTCACTTTGTAGCATTTCTGTGTCTTCATCAGCAGAAAGGAACTCAGTCCTGACAGCTTCATGGCCTCCAACTGCAGGCTCTACCAACTCCTCCAACAAACCATCCTTCTGCTTGCTATCAAGCTCAGCTATAGAAGACACAAAATCATTTTCCCCTTCTTGTGGCACTGAATGTGCAACATTGTGTAGTTCTGCACCAGGCTTGGACTCATCAGTTGAGGTCCCTAAAACAGATGGCTGCTCAGTAGTCTCTACCTCCAAATTATGAATCTCACCACTCTGCTGTGAACTGTCATCTACACCAACTGTCATATCTGCAACAATAGGTGAAGTACCTTTGACTTCTTCTGCTGAATCATGCACCTGTTGATCTTCACAGGTCACCTGCTCAGGGGAGGGAGCAGGCAATAAATTTGGGCCTTGCTCATCAACCTCACCATTTTCAGGAACCATAGGCTTTTCCAAAGGCAGAGAAGAAGGGGTTTTAGAACTGTGCACCATGTCATCCATGACACTCCCTTCATCACTGGGACTGCTACTGACATGGATTTCATGACTCATAGTTACCAACAGTGAATCATTTGACTGTGCTTTTGCAACAGTTATCCCTGCTTGTTTGCTGAGTAGCATGTCTTGTGCCTTCTCCGCTTTTAGACGTTTGATTTTCACTTGGAGTGACCTGAATGTCAATGCTGAAAATGTCTGAGAGCAAGTAGCAGGTCTCACTACTATGACATAGGCTATGCTTTCAACTTAGACCAACAGAGCTTCACCAAGTTCTGTATTAGTCAAGATTCCAAGCATTAGGGTAACAGTCAGCACAGCTGGTGCCTAGTATGGGTGCATATCATGAAAAGCACCCAGTTATGCAGATTTGCATACCACTTACAGGAACCAGCTGTGCATTGCCTATGAGGATCCAGCTTACATAAGCTCTGCTACAGCAATCAAATTGGCAAAACAGACAACAACATGAATGACAGCCACTATTCTAGATTAGCCAGCATACCCAATAGAACCATCATAAAGCTCAAGCTCCCGCTTCAGGTGAGCAACTCTCAGCTTGCGCAGCTCTTCAAACCAGTGCATATTATTGCCTGTGTCATCATCCCTGGCAATAAAAAGCAGGCAAATAAATCCACAATCAGTGACCACCAACTGATTTAAGCTTAAATAATACAAAATAATCCAAGCTGATGCGTTGGTATCCAATCAGAGAGCAGAGCAAGATTCAGCAACAAGAGAGGAGTGCACCTGCTAGTGCTGGTACTGCTTCCATATCGCCCTCTCAAGGAATCATACTTCTGTTTGCATGCCTGTCATAGACATCCACAAGCAGAGCCTTCAAACTAGATTGCACATAGATTTTACTCACATACCTAGCAAAAATGCTCAGAGCACCATAATAGCTTCAAACCCATCTTCTGGACACAGGATTCCATGAAAGATGTAGGAATACACAACATGATGTGCCTTTCCCATTACTAGAGGGAAAACATAGGGAAAAAGCAGGGTGGGTGTCCAATTGAGTACTTCTTCAGAGAAATAGACTGGGCAGACACTGAGAGAGATGGCTCGGTCCTTGAGCTCCGAAGCTATAAGATTCCAGTTGCTGGTTCCATGTCGTCTCACAGCACTGACTAGCAGCAATTCCTCACAGGTTCCCCAGCAGTCTGCCCCCCTTCCAGACGCTTCTGGCTGCTCTTGTGGCACGTTGTCTGTTAGTGCTAGCTCTCCCATATTTACTCCACTCCCAACCTGTACTCACATTTTCAAAGCTTAAAATCACTGATCGTCGCCCCGGCAAGATCTCTAACCAAAACTGCGTATTTCATCATTATTCCCTCTTCAAGTGACCTAGACATAACTGTCGAAATCCTAACACCGTCCTACGTAGGCGACAGTCGTCAAATCCACAACCGTGACTCTTTGCTGTGAAGGCCTAAGCTGCGCGAAAAACATCAGTAATAAAACCCTAAAACCACGATCCCCAGCGAAACGAAGACACTATAACGAATATGCGGCCGTGCAAGACGTGAAGACACGGATTTCCAGCACTGTAGACACAACCACCAGTGATATGCGAAGCCACGCCATCGCCTTCCCTCGTCCAAAATCCCGACTCCATTCACGTCACAGGAGAATCCTAAACTCACAGCGAGCGGAAAGAGAGAAACGAAATGGCGAGCAATAGGTACTCACAATTAGGGTCTCATCGCGCAGGAGGATGAAGGAGGTATGCCGCGCTCGAGAGAGAGATCAGAGTTTCGCTGTTCGACACGACTCCCGCCCGAAACCCCAGCCACCTCGCGACTACGGCGACCTGCAAGCTCGTCTCAACAAAGATCCTCCACCAGTTTCTGGATGCCACTAGACAAAAACAAGATGCAAAAGAAGAGCAATCGACGGATCGGCGGATTTTGTTGGCAGCAATTTTCAAAACCCTAGCAAACGGGAAACAGCCACAAGCGCGCGCGCAAACACACACACACAAACTACTCACTCTCAGCGCAACTCTCGCTTCTCCTCCTGCGCCAACTGCTGGTCGATAGTCCATTTTTGCAACTTTCAGCGGTTCAGTTGCAAATGATATACACTACGGAAGTGCAGGTCTCCAACTGGCGACCAATGGTCGGTTCCCGGCTTCTCCTTGTCATTCCGTTCTCACAGTCGGTGCCTGAGGCTAGGGCACGACACCAGTAGGTGCTTGATGAGTAGGTTCTGTTCATTATGAATGAAGTTCCGGTATTCGTGGATGGAAGGTTTTTGGGTTCGTGGATGAATTCTCGGTTTTTGGATTAGACTTCTTGGGAAATAGATGACTTGTGGGAGTTATGGATGATATCTGGATCATTGGTGAATGGGTGACAAAGATGTGGCGATGGGGTTTGAATCGAACGGTTGTGGAGTCGTCTCTCCCATATTGATAGTGCGGAGGCGAAGACAGACACAAGCCTTTTCTCTGATCGCAAGTATCCTCTGAGCTCTTGAAGTTGCGACGCAGTCACGATGGTGGACAAGGGCAAAAGCCGGAAGGATGAGGTGGTTACCCGTGAGTACACTATCCATCTTCACAAACGACTGCATAGCTGGTACGTGTTTTTTTCCTTTGTTTTTTGGCATTTCTGTTTTGCTTGTTTTTCACCGCCTCCTTTCTAACCCTAATTCTTTTCACGCCCTAAGACGCTTGGACATTGTCTGCTCCTTGGTTTTTCCTCTTCTGGTTTGATGTTTTCTGGTTCTTTTTTAGTTTTTTTACAGGTGTTTTTTGTGATGTTCTGCTACTTCAACCTCATAGCTCAGCAGTTGTTGACGGCTTTCTTAACTTTTGCACCTTTCTGTGAACTACATCCGTTCCTGAACTTGGGTGTTTAGTGCGGATGCCGTTGCTTCTGTGTCTCGTGAGGAAGAGTGGGATGGTGTGTGTGTGTGTGTGTGTGTGTGAATTGTGGGCGTTTAATTTGCAACGATGTAGAGTTTGCAATGCTTGGAACGGTGCTTCTTCATATTTGGTTGAGGTATGATCACTTCTGTTAGACAACAGAAAATGCTATAGACCAACGTTACTGTCAGTTTGCTAGAAGAAGTTTGTGGTTTAGGCAAATGGGAGAGATGTCAATATTGAGATTGCCATAGTCCTCTGAGATGCTTTCAGTGAGATCATGTTTCATAACATCGATCAGTATTCAGCAGTTGCCATCCATCCCTCTGCTGTCTCTTTCAAAGATAGTGACCATCTGCACACAGTCCTCCTTGATCTTCATTCTCCTTCCCTGCAAGATTGTCCATGGGCTGATCCTTGTTGGCATACAGTAGCCTCTGTCATGTTCATGCTTTTGTGGTGGTGTTCAGTCTGTTTCCTACTCAGTTCAGCCTTTGCTGAACCCATCAGTATGGTGGAATACAAGATCTTTAGGGTTTTGGTTCAACTTGTGTTGGAAAAAGAATGGCTGTTGAAATTTTCTTCAAATTTCTGTACCCTGGATTTGCTGAATGCTGTAGTACATCGATTACAGCACAAAGACCAGTGCTGATGCAAGGATTCCTTGTCCATGGAAGCTTTTAAGCTTTTGTCATGATTGAGCTTTGGAGTTGATAAGTCCTAATTGTGACCTGGTGATCTTCTGGAGAAACCTTTTTTCTTGATGTTGGCTATATGACCTACATTTGCTATGGTGTTGCTTCATTTGAGTGAGTTGAATATAATGCTATTTATAAAACTATGGTCACTTTAACCAAATTTTGGGTAGTTTAGTTCTAAATCTTTAGTTTCTACTGGAAATTCTGGTACCCAACATATGTAGTGTATAGTCCAGTATAGCTATGTAATTGTTTGATTGTAATTGTAATGAGTTCTTGATATAAGCTGATTGGCAATTACAGCACATTCAAGAAGAAAGCTCCCAAGGCCATCAAGGAGATTCGCAAGTTTGCCCAGAAGGCCATGGGAACTAGTGATGTGAGATTGGATGTGAAGCTCAACAAACACATTTGGAGTAGAGGTGTGCGGAATGTGCCCACCAGGGTCCGTGTCCGCATTGCAAGGAAACGGAATGACGATGAGGATGCAAAGGAGGAGTTATACTCTTATGTTACCGTTGCAGAGGTGCCACCTGAAGGTTTTGTCAACCTTGGCACAAAGGTCGTGGAGGAGGATGATTAGCTGTCAATGTGAATTTTTTTTGTCTTGGCATCAATGCAAGACCACTCATTTTGTAGTGGGGCTCTTTCACATCACATCTGAGTAAATTTGCATTAACAGATTTGCACATTTCTGAGGTTGCTGGAATAAACATGAAGTGTACCTTCCTTTCCGTAAAGCAAATTACATGATGGGTGAGAGTCATGTTCTATCTTGAAATTCAGTGGTTGTATCTTTATGGATTTCATGGGGGAGCAATGTTTAAACTGGGTCAATCATAAACTTTATGCTTAAGCTTCTTACTACCTCAAACTGTACAGACTTCTACTTGGTTAAACACATGGAGTTACCCACAACACATTCTGAGTTTGGTATGTGTATTCAAGAATTGTTCCATGGTAAACAAAGTTATTTCCTTGCAATGGTCATGTGAACTGCATACGAGTTCCATGCTGATGAAGTAGCCCATGTGACTGGTTGACCTGTTCTCTGTGCAAAGTTAGGCCACCCAAAACATAATGTTTGTGACTAATCTTCAGGAATGGCTGGGGTGCACAGTCATGATTTGGGTTGATACCCAGGGCACAGTTCATGGGATCTAAAGCTGGATTAGATTCACATGTCTAATTGTGAGAGAGATGTACTGACCTGTGACCCAGAGTTTCTTCTCAAAACCTGGGGATGTGCTTCCTTACAGTGAACTTTCTTCTAGTGAGTTGTAAACAGAAGCAGTGTTTTCTTTGTGGCAAAATTTCTCTACTTTTTGACAAAGAAATTGGGATTTATTTTTTTAAGTGTAAATTCAACTGAAATGCTAATTTTTGCCTACTTTTCAATATGAAAAAATGAGAAACAATACACTGAACATGAGCTGAACACCCCTAGAAGTCTCCCTAGTACGCATGCTTAAATTGTGAGTCACTATGAAAATACCTAAAGTATGACTGACACCAGTTGGTGCCAGGGAGAGTTCATTCTGTGCCAAATGTACTGGCTTCTATTGTGTTTGTGGCAATGTGCTTCTTGGTTGGTCATTCCTCTCAGCTGTTGATACTCAGAAATTGTTTTCCATGTTTGTTTTTCAAGCAAGATTGTGTATGTTCCTCAAGGTTGTGTGCATCTGCATTTCCTAATTGGTCAACCATCCGAGTGTTATTTTCAGGCCCATTAATGCTTTACAAAATCATGGGAAAACAACACTGGCAGTCATGGCAAAGTCTATCACAGGAATTTTGATTCTGAAATTTCTTTTACGAGGTTGACCACTTGAGTTTCTCTCCTGAATTGCATCTGTGAGGAATTTGTGGAGAGAAATGGAATGGTTGCTCTGTTGTGGTGCAGATCCCAACCACAGGTTTCTGGCAAATTCTCATTGGAATCTTCATGAAATTTCCAACTGTGTCCATCTGCTTTGCTCACCAGTGGAGCTTCCCAGATGGTCTGTCAGTACAGGAAAGAGTCTCTCTATTATCCCTTGAGGAGGTTTTTTGTCCTTGCTTACACAAATGTTTTTGAGCAATAGGAAGATCTTATTCTTGAGAGATTCTCCAAATGTAAACAAGGTGTGGCTGGAATGAAATGAAGGTTTGGTTAAATCTCATTGCTAACATTGATCTGTGTACATTTTGTTGTTCAAGAATTTGATCACTAAATTACTCATTGTGTTGACTCATCTGCTTGCATCTGGACCTTTCTCGGCAAGCATGTGAGTCTTTCTCAGCCATCTGGACCTGCAAATAGTATTATGGAATGGGAATCATGTTTCACACCTTTTGTTGCAGCCTGCATTTCATACACAAGTTTCAGCATCAAAGGAGAGGAGGTCGAAGGCTTCTGACTTTATGGACCCTGTGGACTGTGAGTAAATGACTGTGAAAACCATTAGCTATGATAGAAGATAAGCAGCTGCATCCATCTGAACAACAAAAGGAGCTATTGACCATAGCTAATAAAGAAGAAAACAAGATCAATCAAATCCTTAGAGCTAGTGTGGGTCAAAGCCACCTTGCCCTTACATTTTCCCTTACATTTTCTTTATTTCACATCAACAAAAACAAAAGAGAGAAGCAGATCACTTGTAATCCTACAGGTTTGGAGGTCAGGAAAGATGCAAATCTCTTTGAAGCTACCTTGAAGTTCCCACACCAAAAATCTGTACTTTTCTTCAGCATGATACATAGTGCTGCCATGTCCCAACAAAGAAGACTTTGAAGCCCCCAAAAACAATTGAAGGCCCAAAATCTTGCCAAAGAGAAAACTCCTGTGTCTATAAATGGGAAGGTTTTCAGAATTGATACGTAACACCAATATTCATGACCAACCACTAAAACTGCCAGATCTCTGCTGCCCTCCTAAATGACCAGATGGAGCAACTTTCAAGCATCATGATGGAAACGGACAATCACACAAGTGACATCATCAAGACTTCCTCTGCGATAAGCTTCCTCCACCAACCTATTAGCAGCCTTCTCAGCATCTGGCATGTACTCTGCCATTGTCACTGCATCCTGGTTTGACACCACACTCCACAGTCCAGTTGTGCCTAGAACTAGAAAATCAACTCCCTCCTCAATTGTAACCTCCTGAATCTCAGGCTCAGTCACAACATTTTGCTCGAACTGTGGGACACCAGAGCCACCTCCTACTAGCCAATGGTTGTATCGAACAACAGGTCCTGGATCCTCAATCTGTGCTTGATATGGTGTGTGATCAGTTGACAGAGTCCATGCCTCGCCATATGTACAAATCACAGCCCTGGAATCACCAACATTGGCAACTAGCAAATGATCCCCCACCAAGACACACATACAGGCCTTTGAGCTGGCAACAACATGCTGACTGTTCCCTTTTTCCCATAAAATTTGGTCAACCTGCTTGTAGGTCTCAACTATGGCTAGCTTTGGGTCATCCAAAAAATGAGGATGCATTAACAAGTCCTCAAAAAGGTCTAAGAGCCAATAGTCTTCTACACCTGAACCAGGGAGTCCAAAGCATGCAATTATCTGACCATCAATGATTGCAATCTTATTGCCAATCTTCACTTTTGCATCAAGGCTTGAAACCCCGAAGCTGAACTTCCAATCTTCACTCAGGCCCCACCCAGGAATACAAGGTTTACCATGGATGCTAACAAATTTTTTAAGACTGTACAGATAGGAGTTCGGGTACTCAAAATGGCCTTTTCCAGTCACATTAAAGTGCATAAAAAAACTTTGAGGGGAGGGACATGCATGCATCAGAATCAAATTCTTGCAACACAGCAACAATTGGGAGATTTTTGGAAACTGAGGATGCTCTGCAGGATTTGTGGCCCAACATTTCTGAATGAGTGCAGATAGGTAACCAGGACAATAGTCCACATGGGGTAAAGGAGGCCTGATTTCGTCACGAATACTCTGAAGAACCATCGTTGATCCTATGTCTGCAAATGGTATTTCCCCAGTGAGGACCTCAAAGAAAAGCATTGCAAAACTATATACATCTGCTGATTTTGTATATTTCTCTCTGTTTGCCTCATCTTCAAATACTTCTGGTGCTCTCCACCGGGTTGTACCCACCATCTGTGTGGTGTACCTGGAGCCATGTAGCTTCCCCTTTGACTCACCAAAGTCTGTGAGTTTAGCTTGCACAGACGTTGAGGAAAGGAGTCCATCTTGATTCTCCAAAACATTTATAAGAACATTAGTCGCCTTCAAATCACGGTGCATCACCCCCATCTCATGCAGGTAGTTCATGGCCTCGGCAACCTGTAGCATTATGTTGATAGCTACCAGCAGAGGAAGAGGAGGTCCTTGGCCAGCATTCTTCTTCTCATCAACTAAGTATGTCCGTAAGTCCTTGCTCATGAGCTCCGAAACAATGACAGACTGACATCCCTTGACGCCATACCCTATGAACTGGACCACATTTGGGTGTTGCAACTCTGAAAACAGCTTTGCTTCTTTCTCCACGTCTATGCAGTTAGTGTGGAAAACCTTAGCAGCTGCCATCACTCCAAGGAATTGGCACTTGAACACATTTGCAAATGATCCAGATCCAAGATTATGGTCATACAAAATCTCCACATCACGTGAAATGTCTATCACATATGGATGTCCATGGTTGGAAATCCTTGCCTGGAGTTTCTCTAGCAGGCAGTCTGCAAGCTTTACAAATTTTGGCCGAGAAAACATACCTATTTTGTACTCTTCTATTCTACTTATCAAGCTATCAATGTCTCCGCGGAAGTGTTCTGGGACGAAATCCGCTGTAGGATCCTCACCCATCATGATGAACTTCAACTGCAGTAACACCTTGACAAATTCATCTTCATTCCAGGGATGCAAGTCGGGATGAACCATCCATTTCATTTTTATCTGGATTAACACCTTGACACATTCATGAAACTCTCCGAGGTGGAGAGCGACCTTTTGTAGGACCGATGCGGAATCTGATGAGGTGATCACTGACATCCACCAATCCTTCTGGGTCCATTCTGTGACCAACTTCCGGCCACACAACATTACACGCCTCAATTCCACCAGAGCCGTTACGTAACGAGGATCCATTGAAAAGCCCTGCCTGAATATTCCGTGTTCCAGGACCCCGACGGCCTCTAAGTAGAGGGTTCCAAGGACTAGGCACATGATTTGGTTAAACTTGACCTTCCTCATATGGGAAAATACAATGTTCGCCAGATTTACACATTCATTCAACAGATCCTTCGGAGATGCCATACTGGAACAACCCGTGAAAATTTCCTGACGACGTCAACTAGATTGAGAGAACAACAGACAGCAGCTCGACAATCAATATCCACTATACTAAAACATAATACGGTTCTACTTGATGCTGCTAAGCCACCCGAATCTAAAACAAAGACCTTGAATCCGTCACGCCCCCGAAAGGTGGGAACCGCTCTCCTCTCGACTCTGGACTAAGAAACGTCCTTTGACCCAAACAGTCTTCCGAAACCCGCCCAGCAAACCCTTCAACTCCTCCAAAATGTGTTTCAAATCAAAACCTACCAGGTGAAACCAGGATTCGCCACTACTGCTGGGGGAAGGGACACTAGTGACTGCTGTTGTCAAACGCTCAACTGCTCAAATTCTCAAGTCCCCCTTCTTCGCTACACATACACAGGTGAACCAGAAAGACACGTAAAACTGCGGGTTGCAAGCATGGGAGCTTGGATTGCTGCAAATTGAGTTGAAGTTGACCGCTCTGAACCATTTGCGAGCCTGCTGAGAACGAACACATCCGCGTGAGTTGTATAGCGGAACATTCCAGCTCCATTCCCCTTCATACTCTACTCGTTTCCCGGTTCCATCCATCCATCGGATGTAGAAACCCCCTTTACTCTGCACTTCTATCATCGATTTCGTTCGAGTTCCATCCTGCTTCTTTCATCGAACCACACCCTCTTGGATGATCACCGTGTCGGGTATGGTGCACGGGTGAAGGCGATAGGACAAGCCAGTAGCTGACTCGATTATTGGACTTGACTTCTTTGGGATGTTCCCACGCCTCAGCATTGGCAGTACACAACATATCAAATGCCTAAACATGGGTCATTTCGTGTTGTATGTGGAGGGCACCTTATATCTGTTGGCCTTGCCTACCAAGGCGAGCAAATTGTGTTTAGCTTGAATATAGAGTATAGTAGCTTAATGAATTCTGGCCCTAGGTAATAGGTCTATTTTTATATGAGGATTTTTGAAAGATTATATTTTGGCTAGTGTTTAAACCTGAGATTACTTACAGAGGTATGATATCTTGAAGGATTTTGGTTTCTTTTAGGGGATTTTTTTGTAGATTGTATTTTTGCATGGTGAAATATTTCAATTTCCATGATTCTTCTTTGCCTTAAGATACTTGTTAATGTAAATGGCAAGGTCACAGTGTGACACACCCCTTGTTAATAGTTGCACTTGTCACTCATTTCCAAGGTGATAATCATATTATTTTATTTTATTTTGATGCAATGGCAGATGTTGAGATTGGCATTATTTCCTTTCATGTGCTATCAAGGGATGCCCAAGCTTTATTACCTTGAGTTGTTCATTCTCAGGTCCTTTTGAAAATTTTAGGTCCTCTTTGAAAATTTTAAGTTCCCTTTGAAAATCTTGCAATACAATTGTATCTTTGCTTATAGACTTCTTTAACAGACTGTCTACACAAGTTTACAATTTTAATTATTGAATCATAAGCATATAAGGAAGAGAAAAACAAAACAAAGATTAGAGCTAATCTATTTTGTCAAATTTGATTTTAAATTTTCCTTTTAATGTTTTGTTTTCTTTTTCTTTTTCTTTCTTTCTATAGGGTACTCTGTGAAGTGATGAGGGGAAATTAAGTGGGAGGGATTTTAATAACCACCTATTCACATATGGTTTGTTTTTTTCCTTTTTTTTCCTCAAATTGGAAGGGTGAGGGGCTTCTATCAACCATCTACTTTTTTTCTTTTTCTTTTTTCATGTTTTAGGTGCACCACCCATCCAGAATGGTGTACTAGTTCACTGCAGCCCCATGAAAGAGCTTCAGAAACATTTCAAAATTCTGTCCTGTTGCCTGCCTATGAGCATGGCCCAACACAAAGAACAGGGCCTTTGAGGAGGGTCTATGTTACTTATCCCAAGCACATGCATGTGCTACTTATAGTGATGATAATCACTAATGGATCCCCATGAACACCCCAAAGGCTCAAGGGATGTTATTCGTCCCAAGTTCATGCATGTAACAGAGT
>Ga0209611_10004212_pt1 | contig 24688 bp, 20 predicted proteins | sample S1TSphgellanicum_3_FD_187693 | JGI IMG/M metagenome (GOLD analysis project Ga0209611, IMG submission 187693) | Host-associated microbial communities from peat moss isolated from Minnesota, USA - S1T2_Fc - Sphagnum magellanicum MG (SPAdes) (version 2) | ecosystem: Host-associated > Plants > Peat...
GGTGGTGGCCAACGTTTTTCCGCCCGTGCATGGCGGCTCCGCCTCGGTCTATGTCAGCCTGGCGCGGTTCGGCCAGGGGCGTGTATCGGTGCTGGCACCGTCGATGGACTACCTGACGGGGCTGGAGCTCGCGGGGTATCGGGCGTTCGACAGCTCGGCCCCCTTCCCCGTGCATCGGCTGCCCTTGCTGCGCACCCGCATGCTGGCCGTTTTGCGGCCGCAGGACCGGGTGGTGCTGGCGGTGCAGGACGTGATGCTGCGGGTTCGGCTGGTGCGTGCCATCGCCCGGATCGCACGCGAAGAGAATATCGGCACGTTATGCATCGGCGAGCTGGTGGCGTGCGGCTGGCTGGCTGGCATATGCCGTAGGCTGCTGGGCCTGCGCATCGTTATCTACGTGCATGGGGAAGAGGTGAGCATCACCGACTCCTACGACCCAGGACGAAGCCGCCGCAGGGCGACGCTGGCCAAGGCCGATGCAGTGATCGCGGTGAGCCGCTTCGCGCGCGATACGCTGGTGCAGCTGATGCACGTGGACCCTGGCAAGATCGCGCTGATCCCGAACGGCGTTGACCTCTCGCGCTTTACTCAACGCCCAAAGCGGGCCGATCTGGTGGCGCGCTATGGCCTGGAACACCGGCAGGTGCTGCTGACCGTGGGGCGGCTTTCCGAGCGCAAGGGCATGGACAAGGTGATCGACAGCCTGCCGGCGCTGCGCCGGCGATTGCCGATGCTGACCTATGTGATGGTCGGCGAAGGGCCGTTGCGGGCGGCGCTGGAGGCGCAGGCAGAGGGGCTGGGGGTGCGTGATGCGGTGGTGTTTGCCGGCGCGGTGCCGGCCGACGAGCTGGTGGATCATTACGCGCTGGCCGATGCGTTCATCATGGCCAATCGCGCATTGGCCAGTGGGGAGACCGAAGGATTTGGGCTGGTGTTTCTGGAGGCCAATGCCTGCGGCGTGCCGGTGATTGCGGGGCGCGCCGGTGGGAGCGTGGATGCGGTCAGCGATGGGGTGAATGGGCTGGTGGTGGATGGGGAGGATAGCGACCAGATCACCGCGGCGGTGCTGAGGGTATTCGAGGAGACCGGTCTGCGAGCGCAGCTGGTGCAAGATGGCTTGACGATGGCGGGACGATCGGGCTGGGCAGACCGGGTGGAGAGCTTTTTGCGCGTGTGCGATGGCCTTGTTTGAGGGTCAGAACTTGACGCGGATTCCGCCGAAGAAGCCAAGCGGGGCGGCGAGGCTGTAGCTGCGGGGGTTGGTGGCGTTGGGGGCCTGGGCGAGGAACACCGAGCTGGTGGGTGAGAATGTGCCGTAGGTGTAATAGCGGCGGTCCAGCACGTTCTGGGCGCTGGCAAATAGCTGGAAACGCGGCGTGATATCATAACTGCTGTGCAGGTTGAGGGTGAAGAACCCTGGCAGGCGCGGCGTGAGGTTGGCTTCGTCGCCGAACAGATATTGGCCGCTTTGCAGCTGGCCATCCGCGCCCGCGCGCCAGGCATCGGTTATCGATGCATCGAGGCCGAGCTTGACCACATTGCGAGGAACGCCCGGCAGCGCATCGCCGGGGTTGACGGTGATGTTGCCGTTGGCGTCGGCGGCCGGATTGCTGCCGGCGGACTCGACATACTGGGTCTGGAACGTGGCATCGGTGTAGCTGTAGGAGACATAGGCGGTGATGCCGCCATGCTTGACGTCGGCATGGGCGGAAAAGCCCTGGCGGCGGGTTTGGCCGACATTGGCGAAAAAGGCGCGGTTGAGGGTGACGCTGTTGATGAAGATGATGTCGTCATCGGAATCGGTATGGAACAGGCTGAGATCGTAGCCGATGCGCGTGTCGTAGGGGGCGTCGATGGCGCCGCGCAGGCCGGCTTCCACCGTGTGGGCGACGACCTGTTTGAGGTCGGGGTCGCCGACGAAGAAATTGGCCAGGCTGCAGGAGTTTTGCGGGCCGGCGCAGGAGAGTTCCGCAGGGGTTGGGGCGCGGTTGGCCTCCGCATAGCCGGCATAGGCGATCAGCCAGGGGGCGAAGCGATAGGTGGCGCCGGCGGCTGGGTTGAAGCGGGCATAGGCGTGGTTGCCGGTGAGGTCGCCACCGCCCTGGTCCTGGAGGTTTATCTCGGCGAAGTTGAAGCGGCCTGAGAGGGTGAGTGCCAGGGCGTCGGTGAGGTTGAGCGTGTCGGTGGCATAGCCGCCGGCATAGGCATCGCTGATCGCGACGCGGACCGGCACGTTGTTGCCCGGCTCGTCGATCACTTCGCCTGGGCCGATGAAGATGCGGGTGATGGGGGTGACGCCGCCGATATAGGCGGTGGCGGAAAATTCGGTTTGGGCGCCATCGAAGGAGGCCCCGGCGACGAAATGGTTTTTGTGGCCGAAGACATCGCCGGTATCGGTGATCTGGGCGGCGGCGCCGTAGGCGTTGGTGTTGGTGGTTTGGGTATCGAGCTCGTTATAGGGGCCGCCATGGAGGAAATCGGGGATGACGGCGCCGCCGCGGGTGGTGCTTGGATCGCCGACATCCTGGCAGAGCAGGCCTGAGCCGTCATCGCAGGGGAAATCGTTTGGCGAGTTTCCGTTGACCACGCGTTGCTGGAAATAGTCGTAATAGGCCTGGCCCTGGACCGAGAGGATATCAGTTATATTGTAATTTCCTCTGACGCTGGCTTGGATGTTGCGATTGTCGATGGCGTTGGGGGCGGTGAACTGGGCGCGGGAATCGACGGCGAGGAGCTCGATTGGGGCGGTGCCGGGGCCGTTGATGACGGAATTGGCCATGCTGAGATCGAAATGGATTTCCGCCGGGCCGTGCTTGATGCCGTAATCGGTGAAGACATTCTGGATGTCGGTGGATTGCAGATCGCGCCAGCCGTCCTGGTGGATGACGCTGCCGGCGACATAGAGGGCCTGATCGCCGCTTTGGATGCCATACTGGATGTCGGCCTGGATTTGGCCAAAGCTGCCGCCGGAGATGTCGGCTTCGCCACCGTGGTAGGAAAAGCCATCTTTCAGCGCGACGTTGATGGAGCCGCCGAGGGCGTTGAGGCCAAAGATCGGGTTTGAGCCTTCGACGTTGAGCTTGCTGATGGCGACATCGGGAATCACGTCCCAGTTCACCGTATCGCCAAAGGCCTGGTTGAAGCGGATGCCGTTGACATAGACGGCGATGCCTTGCGAGGTGCCTTGCAAGGCGGAGACTTCGAAGCCGTTATAGAAGAGCGATGGCTGGAACTGGTTGCCGGAGGCACTATCGAGGTTGATGCCGGCGATCTGCGTGTTGAGCGCTTGCAGGACATCTGGCGCGCCCTCGCGCGCGATGCCGGCGCTGTCGAGCACCTGGGTGTTGGCGGGAACCAGGTTGCGATCGAGCCCGCTGCCGAGCAGCGGAGAGGTGCCGACCACGGTGATGGTCTCGGTAGAGCCGGGCGCGGGAGATGACGTTTGGCCATGGGCATGGTGGGTTGAAGCCACCACCAGGGCGATTGTGCCGAGGATGTGGAGAGGATGGGAAAGCTGCATTCTTGGCGGTTCCGGCCCTGCGGTTTCTTGTTGCCGCCTCTATGCACAAGACCGGAGCCGGGAGGCTATGGGCGAAGTTCCCGACTTGGCGGGGAATTTTTCCCGATAGGACCTTTGTAGCGGGGTGAAGGGCAGGTTTTAGGCGTGTGAGACACAGGGCGATGCGGTGGCGATGGCGGTTTTGAGCGAGGTGATGAGCTGGTCTGGGGTGAAGGGCTTGGTGCAGACATGCCAGCCGGGGCGGTTCTCGGGGACGGCACTTTCACCATAGCCGGTGAGCAGGACGAAGGGGATGCCGCGATGCGCCAGAATTTCCGCAACCGGGTAGATCTTTTCGTCGTGAAGATTCACATCGAGAAACGCGCAATCGGTTTTCACCTGCCGCACCGCGCTTAGCGCGTCGGTGATGTTGGTGTAGGGGCCGATGATTTTGCAGGCTTCGTCTTCCAGTATCGTTTCTATCATCATGGAGACCAGAAATTCGTCTTCGACGACCATGATGCGCAGCCCCGCGAGGGCAGGGTCGGTCATGCCGAGATGCGGTGGCTGAATCGATCGGCCATCAGGGAGCGTCCTTCCAGGGCGTGACATGACGAGGCAACGCCAGGATGGTGCCAAAGCTGCGCGTGGCCGGATCAAGCTGGCGGCATCGGTTTGACCAAAACAGGCATGGATTCGGCAGCGCGGGGTATCCTGCGCTGCGGTGAGGCATGTCTGGTGGTGGGCTGCGCGCAGCCCATGCTACGAGGTGGGGGCGCTGGGGCGGAAGGGCGGGGCGGGATCGAGGGTCGGGGAAAATTCGTCACCGGCCTCTTCGGGGCAGAGGATGTCGAGCAGGGCGTCTGGCAGAGTGGCGAGATCGATGTCGACGGCGAGGTCTTCGCAGATTTTGGTGAAGACGTCGCCGATATGGATTTCGCCGTTCGGGTCTTCGGCGAGTATTTCCTCCAGGCGGGCGCTGGTTTGGCGCCGGATCTCGGCGCGGTTCGGATTGCGTTCGGTGACGTGCTGAAACACCTGGCGGAGGGTGGCGCGCCTGGGATCGGCCGGCGGGAGGGCGGTTTGCTTGGTGCGGGCTTGGGGACCGGCGGCGAGTTTCGCTTCCAGGGCGATGAAGCGGTGGATTGTGGCGGAGAGGCGGGTGAAGAGGGCGGCCGCGTCGTTGGGCTTGCGGGGTTTGGGTGTGGTTGCGCTGGGCTGGGCTTGGGGGGCTTGGGCTTCGGCCTCACGGGCAGCGGCTTCGCGGGCGGCCTCGCGGCCGGCGGCGCGGGCCAGATCCATGGCGATCTCGATCAGTTCCTCGCAGATGCGCAAATGGCGCTCTGTGCGCTGTTCGGGGTTTTGCGGCCGGGCGGGGGAGATGACGTTCACGTTGGGCCTCGTCGTTCCGGGTGGGAACAGATTAGGAACATGAAAGGGCGGATCTGGGCAAGTTTTGTGTGGCGCAACAGGGGTGGGTGCCGCTTCGAGGCTGGGCAAGAATTCTGCTGCACCGGCCCATCCGATGCAGGTTTTGCGCGCTCTGCTGCTCGAAAACACACGCTGGCCGGTGTCAAGCGGCGCCTCTGGCTCGGTGCAGCGAATTCTTGCCTCGTCTTTTCGCTCACCCCATTCGACGGGGGATAGGTACGCGATGTTGCTACGCGTTATGATTACCGGTCGTATCGATCACCGAAAGCGCTACAGCTTCATAGCCTGCCGTAGGCGATGGCCATTTTGGCTGCACGACTTGGGTCTGTGGAAATTTTCGCCTCTACAAGCATCCTGTCGCCCCAAGCCTCGTGACAAACAACATCGAATCCGACGTCGTGCAGCATGTCTATGACGCATTGCGTATTGGGCGACCAGAAATTTGTTGGATCACCAGCCAGGCTATCGCTTTTATAATATCGCGCCGCGGCGTACTTAGGGCAGAAATCGTTGTCTGAGTGCGTTTCAAGAAAAAGTGTTTCGCCACAAAGGGCTCGAACCTTATGCAAGGCGCGTATCATGTCCGGCAAATGATACAGGACACCAAGAAACAGCACTATGTCGAAAGTTCCCAAACTTTCGGTATCAAGCTCGAATACATTCGCATGTATATATGGGAAGGTTCGTCCCATGACCTGTTCCATGACGCCAAACCCATGGCCATTTTTTGGGCGAAAATCTACGGCGGTTACGTCAGCCCCCCTAAGTGTAGCCTGACGGGTAAAAAAACCATCGGACGCGCCGATATCGAGTACGGTTCGGCGGCTACGGAATTTGTTTATATCCAGACGCGACCATATAAATTCGGGGTCATAGCTACCTGGCGAGAAGACGCCCGGAGCCAGCTCAAACCGATGATGCCAGTGCGGGATTGTCTCGACAAGGGCGCGGACTTCATCTGGTGTCACGACTCTACTCCAGCACTAGGAAGGTGAAGACAAACGTAGGCCATTAATGTCTGCCCCAGATCATATCGTAACCTGACAGAGCCTTTTGACCATGAGCCTGACCAAGGCCTAGCGCAAGAACGCTAGCCCCATTATCACTCAAACATTCCCAATCCTTAGAGAGACGATGGCAGTGGATGAGGCAGCCAATGGCTCAATCAACGACACAGCACTTAGGAAGCACCAAGAACTTTTTCAACGTAACTGCTCGCCTCCCAATCTCTACCGAGACCTGGGCCAAAACCTTTTTCAGCCGCACCTGGATGTTCGCCCCCTGCTAGCCTGTGTCAGCATATCGCTTGAGCAGAAAGGAAAAAGACCAAACACCGCGCTCATCAGCAACACACCACCATCGCAATCCTGGATGTCAGCGGCGTAGGCCGGCGCTTTCGTCAAGAAGCCTACCGAATTGACAAGGATCTACCCTTTCTTCCCATCGATTTTCTTGCCGGCTTCATATCCATGTATGCCGAAATAACTCACGCTTTTTCGGCGCTCTTTACGCTCGGGCTATCGATAATGGCAGCTTTCCGGCAGGCTTCCCGTTCGGCCAGGCCTCAGCATTTCGCATAGATGTCGTGTTGGATGCGGTCGAGCGTGCCGTCCCATTTCCAGCGATGACAATAGCGGTTGATCGTGCTGCGCGGTGCCAAGTCCTTGGGAATTGAGCGCCATTGGAAGCCCTTACTGAGAGTGTGTATCGGGCCATTTACCACTTCCGGCATGTCCACCGACTGGGTGTTGCCGCCGGAGGAGGGGCAACACCGTTCGCGCCCAGCTTTCGGCTATTGCTGGTTCAGCGCGCCGCCTGTCTCCCACCATGCGGCGAGGTCGCGGCGACCGGTGGCGCTTCATCACCCGCCGCGGCGGGCCTTACACCAAAAACGCGTGCGAGCTGTGCTTCGCCCATCGGTGATCCAAAATAGCCAATGGCTGCCTTACTAAATGAGGCGCCAAAGTCTACGTCGCGGCAGCCACTGTGATCGCCACCGGTCGCCTGCATGGCCTCACCGCGCTCAGAGCCCTACGAGCAGCCGCAGCCGGTGTGCCCATCATGCGCTCTGCGCAAGATGCCGCCAACAGGGGGGTGAGCAATGACTGCAGCGGATTAGCCGCTTTCGCGGTCGACCGGGTGTGAGGCTTGGTACGCATCGAGGGATTGGGCGAAGCGGTGAGCGGCTTCGGACGACTTAGGCGAGCGGCGGCAAATTGCCCCGGATTGTTGGCATTGCGAGTGGGATGGTAGTTGCGGTGGGCTGAAGCCCATCCTACACTTGTGTGTATCGGGGCCGGACGAATTCAGGCCCCAGCGGCCAAAGGGCAGGATTTCGTATCTGTGTTCAGGTTTTTTACGTTTCGCTCTAACACCGATGGGCTTTCTGCCCCGAACTGACAGAAAGTTTGCCCGGATGAAGCTGCATTCCAAGACGGCGCTGTTTCTCGCAGTGGCCGCGTTCATAGTCTACAATCTCAACTTCCGCGTCGTAGGAACCGGCGACTCCTATTCCGCGCGCGTGCAGCCATTCGCGTTGCTGACCCAGGGCACGCTCAACCTCGATGGCTTCCGAACGGTTGCGACGGAGGACAACCCAACCCCGTATTGGCTGCAGCCAACCCTTGGCGGACATACAGCATCGCTTTTTCCAGTCATCACGCCAGTTTTGGTTACTCCCTTGTATCTGCTGCCAGCTCTCTATCTGAGTATTGTGGGCTGGAGCGACCAGAAACTGCAGGCCTGGGTAATGATCATGGAGAAGGTTGCCGCCTCAACCGTGGTCGCCCTTGCCGTAGCGTTTATGTATATGGTCCTGAGGCGGCGATGCTCCGACAGGACGGCGGTACTGCTAACGGTTGCTTTTGCTTTCGCGACCGGCACCTGGTCAACGAGCAGTCAGGCCTTATGGTTACACGGCGCGGCGGAGCTTTTTCTGGCGGTGGCGTTATGGCTGATCACCGGTCCACTCTCATCTGCTCGGGCGGCGTTCGCTGGCGCTGCGATTGCTCTGATCGCATGCAATCGTCCGCCAGACCTGTTCCTCGCAGCGTCCCTTTGTCTGCCTGCCTTGCTATGGGCGAAGGATAGATTCGTTTGGGTTATCGCTACCGGCGCCGCCGTCTGTCTCGCCACGCTGAGCTATAATTACCTGACATTCGGTTCCCTGGTCGGTGCATGGCACGTTGTCGGCGACCACATTTTCTTTTCGAACAGCCATCCGCTCGAAGGGATAGCCGGGCTGCTATTCAGCCCGGCCCGTGGCCTCTTCGTCTTCTCGCCCTGGCTTCTTGCTCTGCCCATCGGGATATGGTGGATCCTCCAGTCTTCTCACCAGAGACTGCTTGGCCGCTGCCTGCTCGCGGGTATCGCCGTGACGACCGCGTCCTATGCCCTTACGCCATGGCACGCTGGCGACTCTTACGGCCCCAGGTACATGATCGATCTCATACCCGCCATCGTCTGGCTGATGGCGCCGGCCGTCGATCGGCTGATGGGGCTCCGGCGCATGGCATTTATCGGCCTGATCTGCTTCTCGGCGTGGGTGGAGTACATCGGCGCTTTCCACTACAACGGCATAAGTAATGTCACATTGGTTCCGCTCGGGCCGTTCAACTCTGCGCCCCTTTGGTCACATGTGCAGTTTCTTATGGAGTCAAAAAACGGGCGGCAGCCCGCGTCATTGTTGACGACCATTCGTCAAGCGTTTTAGCGGCTGACAAGGCCCCGGCGCAGCTCGGGGCCTCGTTAAGTTCGGCCAGATATCGTTTCAGCTTAGTGTTGGGCCATTTACGGAGTCATCACACACGCACTTGATGCCTTATCTCCCGACCAAGTCGGGACGCATGATGGGAATGGGCGGGGGCATACGACCGAAGGGCGCACGGTCTTCGGTCAACTTTACAGTCGGCCACTCGCTGGACAGGCGGCGGATATGCAAAAGCCACTGGAAACCGCGCACTCCAGGCGGCGTCGCACGCACCACCCCAAGGCCAAGGTTGTACAGACTAGTCTCCAGCCATTCACGGTCGAAGATGACGGCGTTCCAGGGGTCTTCGATGTTGATATAGAGCGCGTTCTGGAAGTCTTGCATCATCGGGAAATACCGCTTCTCGAACAGAAAGAAGCTTGCCGCCAGCAGACCGTCCGGGCGCAGCACGCGTGTGGCCTCGCGGAGATAGAACTCGGCATGGGCCTGGGTGGTGTGGGTAAAAACGGACAAGGCGATCATCAGGCTGAACGCGGCGTCTTCCGCTGGCATTGGCAGTACCGCCGGCTTGCCTGCACCTGGATTGAACGAAAAATTGTCCACATCGTGATGCCAGAATGTGAATTCGGGTGCTCGCGGAGACAGATTGTCCTGGCACCAACGCACCATGCCGGGATGAAGATCAAAGCCAAGATACCGACGCGGTCGGACGCGTTGCATCATCATCTGCCGTGCAAGGCGCCCGCAGCCGCAGCCGAAATCCAGAACGGCATCGAAATGCGACTCTGGCACGTCCAGGATCGGATCGCCGGTGATATTGTCGAAGGCGACTTCATCGGTAGGACCGACAAGCTGGCGCATCTCAAACGGCGGAATGGGTAAGGGGTCGCCGGCGGCGGGAATATTCATGGACGTTCCTTTATGGTTGTGGGGCCAGTAATATCGGCCCATCCAGCCATGCGAATTGGAAAGCGGGTTGATGCAAGCGTCCCATCGGCAAGGGGACATTTCTATTTTGCATTCATACCCCGGCGCCGCAATGGATTCCTATGGTCAGTCCCGTTTGGCGTTTGCGCGCTCACGCGGTGCGCAGCCATTCGGCGGCCTGGGTGAAGACGGTTTCGGGGAGGAGGCCCTGCATGCAGGCGTGGTTGTTGGTGCAGTCGGCGAGGCGGTCGAAGCCGCAGGGGGAGCAGGGGATGACGGACATCAGGGCGCGGGACTTTATGCCTCTTGGGCCCCATTCCTGGGGCTGGTGGCTGGCGGAGTAGATGGCCAAAGTGCGGGTGCCGAGGGAAGCGGCGAGATGGGCGATGCCGGAGTTGTTGCAGATGACCAGATCGGCTCCACGCAAGGTTTCGGGGATGTCGGCCCAGGCGGTGCGGCCGGCCAGATTCTGCACGCGGTGACCGACGCCGCTGGCTTGCACGATATGGGCAAGGGTGCCGGTTTGGGCGCGCGAGCCGATGAGCACGATGCTGCAATCGAGCTGTTCGACCAGCAATCGTACCAGGGTGATGTAATGCTCGACCGGCCAGTCGCGCAGATCGGAATTGCTGACCGGTGCGATGACGATGTGGAAGGCGTGGGGTGATTGGTGGGCTGAAGCCCACCCTACGGGGGGTACGGGTTCGGGCGGGTGAGGATAGAGGGCGAGAGTGCGGTCGGCCACGAGGTTTACCAGCAGCGATAATTGCTCGCCGATATGCAGATCGGCCCGGCGGAAGCGAGGAGCGGCGGGACCTGCCAGCTGCTGGATTTTGACCCCGGTGAACGCAAGTTTGGCCAGCGGGGCGCGGCCACCGATATAGACCCGGAATTCGCAGGTGGTTTCCTCATCGGTATTGGTGAAGTCGAGATAGATATCGTCGCTGATCTTATCGGCAATGTCGTCGGCGCCAAGCTCCTGCTCGGCCAGCACTGCCGATACGCCTTGCACCACATCCAGCTTGATGCGCAATCTTTTGCGCCTGAAGCGCAAGGCTGAGAGTTGCAGGCCGAATGTGGCGCGAAAACGGCCGGCGGGGAGGCGCAGATAGGGGCCGAAGATGACGAAATTATCGGTGACCTTGAAATCCGTCTCGTGCCGGAACGAGCTTTGTACCGGCATGCGGGAATGGAAACGCTCCGGACCCAGAAGCACGTTGAGCGAGCGGCTGACGCTGTCGGTGCTGCGCGCTGTCTGATCGAACGGCAAGACGATGTCGAGATACGGGTAGCGCGCGGGGGCACCGATGCCGCCGCGTATATCGGCTTGCACATGCTGCAGAAGATGCCGGGTATCTTCATCGACACGCAAATCGATCGCCAGGTGGAAATGCCCCTGGGCGGTGCGGGCGAATTCCTCCGCGCTTTGTACAGGCTCGCCGTTCCAGGCGCGGGCGACTTCGGGGAAATGATCGTGGATGAGAACCGCATCGACCAGACCGCAGGTTTCCGCGGCGGTGCGATTCCAGGTACCGACGACCAAAGTGAGGTGAGCTTGCGGAAACGCCGCCCTGAGCTGGCGCAGAGCGGGCAGGCCGATGATGAAATCGCCGAAATGGCCGAGTTGCATGGCCAGGATGCGGCGATGCCCGGGCTGATGATTGCCGAAATCATAGACCGCCAGATCCCAGGGGGATGCTGGCAGGATCTTGATCTGTTGGGCCGCAGGGCCGCGCTCACGCACGATGTCGGTGGCTGAGGCGGTTGCAAGGGCGTCGAAAGCGGCATTTTGCGGCCGGGTTTCCCGGGTGACGATATCCCATTCCGGTTGGGCGATTTTCTCGATCACCAGTTCGATTTCATAGCAGCCGCCGGAATGGCGTTCCGGCGGGATGGTGTAATCGAAACCGCGATCGTTATCGGCGAGATGGCGAAGCCGGTAGCTGTTGGGCGGCAAGGCGCCTTCGATATCGGCCATCAACGAGGCGGGGGTGTAGAAGCGCTTGTGATCCTCGTTGAAGCGCGAGGGGAGGATGGCGCGCTTTTCGTAGAGAAATTGATGCGGCACCATGATGACCATGAAGCCGCCGATGGCGAGAACGCGATGCCAGTCGCGCAGGGACTGGGTGAAATCGGCGATATGTTCCAGGCAATGGCTGGCGAACACGGCATCCTGCGAGCCGTCGGCGAAAGGGAGGGTGCGGCCGTCATAGCCCGGGTAATCCAGCTCTATGCCGGTGGCTTGCGGGACGATGGGCACCACATCTTCGATATAGCCGCGGTAGCCGATATCGAGGATGTTCTTGCCGGAAAGATATGCATCGATGAAACCGTTCTCTAGCCGCAGTTGATGCGACTTGCGCGCTTCCTCACCGACTCGTCTTTCTTCCATGGGCAACTCGTCTCCGGGTTAGTGAGAACAGCGCGGGCCTGGGCGGGTTGCGTTGTTCGGCTGGTATGTCCGCGACATGGCGGGTTCGGTCAAGCGTGGGGACATTGGCTTTCGGCGGGGTTTGACACTACATCGACGTGGGCGGCCGAAGGCGGGACTTGAGCGTGACCAGTCAGACCACTGCGATTTTCACGATCTGTTCCAATAACTACATGCCGATGGCGCGGGCGTTTCTGGCGACGGTAAAGCGGGAACATCCGGAGGCCGATCTGTTCGTGTGTCTGGCCGACCGGGTTCTGCCGATGGCCGGATTGTACGGGGAGGACGCGGAAATTGTACCGCTGGACCGGCTTTCGATTCCCGATCTGCCTGGCTTCACGTTCCGCTATGACGTGATGGAGCTGAACACGGCGGCCAAGCCGTTCATGTTCACCTATCTGATGCTGGAGCGCGGTTACGGGCGCGTGCTGTATTTCGATCCGGATATCGAGGTGTTTGCCAAGCTGACCGCGATATTGGAGCCGCTTGCCGCGGGCGCGGCCTTCGCGCTGACGCCGCATGTGCTGCACCCGGCGGAAGAGACGGAAGAGCCGGATGATTTGAGCTTTCTACGTGCCGGCACGTATAATCTGGGGTTTTTGGGCGCCAGCAACACGCCGGAGGCGCTTGGCGTGCTTGGCTGGTGGAGCCGGCGGCTGTTGTACCAATGTATCAATGATCAGAGCAGCGGGCTGTTCGTCGATCAGAAATTTATGGATCTGGTGCCGGGCTTTGTTTCCTCGGTGGCGATCCTGCGCGATAGCACGCTGAATGCGGCGTATTGGAACCTGACGCAGCGGGTTCTGGCCCAGGATGGCGATAGCTGGACGGTGGATGGACGGCCTTTGGTGTTCTTCCATTACAGCGGTTTCGATCCGCGTGTGCCGACCCGGCTTTCCAAGCATACGCGCCGATTCGATGGCGCGCTTGATCCGGCGCTGGCGGCGCTGCTGGCGGGCTATTCGGCGCGGCTGCTGGCGCTGGGCCATGGGTCCGTGCCACGCGGGACCTATGCCTATGGGCGTTTTGCCAGCGGAACGCCGATCCCGGACGTTGTCAGGCGTATGTTCAGGGAGCGGCACCCGGCCTGGCCATTCGATCCATTCGAGACCTTCGAGGCGCAGTTGCACCGCCCATCGGCCGCCGCGGAGATTGCATCCTCCAGCGTGGTGGTGACGAACTTCATGGCCTATTTGCAGCAGGCCGAGCCCTATCTGCGCGCCAACATGGATATCACCGGGCTGCATGGCCAGGCCATGCTGGTGGATTGGTTTCTCAAGCATGCGGCAGGCGACCTGGCCCTGGATGACCGGCTGGTGCAGCCGGCCGCGCAGCGTTTCGGCGATCGGCTGCCGGCGCCGCCGGGCCCCGTGATGACGGAGGATCGCGGCCGGGATATTTCGGTGATCGGCTATCTATCCGCCGCCAGCGGGGTGGGCGAAGTGGCGCGCGGGAATCTGGCGGCGCTGGCACAATCCGGGCTGCGGGTGGATGGGTATGATGTGAGCCTGGGCGTGGTTTCCGACCGGTCCGAGCAGGGCGCTGCACCCTATTTGACCGGGCGGCCGGCGGGGCGGGTGCGGGTGTTCAACATCAACGCGGACCAGCTTCCGCTGGTGATGGAGTCGCTGCGGCCGTTTCTAGATGATGGCGTTTATAGCGTGGCGACACCGTTCTGGGAGTTGTCGGATTTCCCTGATGCCTGGCTGCCTGCCTTTGATACGATTGACGAGATCTGGGCGCCTAGCCGCTATATCCAGCTGATGCTGACAAGAAAGATGCACAAGCCGGTGTTGTATATGCCGCCTGCCTTGGAGGCGCATCAGGTGGCAATGCTGGATCGAAAGGCATTCAATATACCGGAAGGCCGCTTCCTGTTCTATTTCGCATTCGATTTCTTGTCTTTTGCCGAGCGTAAGAATCCGGCCGGGGTGATCGAAGCGTTCAGGCGGACCCTTGCGCGCGATTGTGGCGGCAGCAGGCCGGGTTTGGTGCTAAAGGCGCAGAATGGGCCGTTCGCTGCCGATGCCTTGCGCGATCTGCGGGCGCAGATAGAGCGGGATCCAGACATTTTTCTGATTGAGCGTACCCTGCCGCGGCCCGAGGTAGCGGCGTTGATGGCATTATGCGATGCGGTGGTTTCGCTGCACCGGGCGGAGGGGTTTGGGTTGCTGGTGGCTGAAGCGATGATGCTGGGCCGGCCGGTTATTTCGACCGACTATGCCGCCACGACCGAGTTGGTGAGCCCGGCCACTGGATTTCCGGTCGATTATCGGCTGATACCGGTGGCGCCGGGCGCCTATCCATTCGGTGAGGGCCAGGTATGGGCCGATCCCGATCTGGACCACGCGGCCTGGCTGATGGCGCGGCTGGCGGCCGAGCCTGGGCTGGCGGAACCGATTGTGGCGGCGGCGCGCGCCCATATCAGCCGCGCTTACAGCCCCGGCAGCGTGGCGGGTCGGCAAGCCGGGCGCTTGCGTGCGCTTGGCCTGGTTTCGTGAGGATGCCGGGATGAACGAGGCGCCCGCCTTTATGCCTGCGCCGCCAGGATCGTTTATTTCCTACAGCGCCAATTGGGAGGACGTGATCCTTCATCGGCTGTTCGCTGGAAGGGCTGAGGGCTTTTATGTCGATGTCGGCGCTGCGCATCCGATTTTCGAGAACGATACGTACGCTTTGTACGAGCGAGGCTGGAGCGGTATTAATATCGAACCGAACCCTGGCTTCTTCGGAGAGCTGGCGCGGTTGCGGCCGCGGGACCGGAATCTGCAATTGGCGGTTTCCGATGAGGACGGCACACTGACCTATTGGGAGGTTGCCGGCACCGGCCTTTCCACCTGCGATCCGGAGGAAGCCGCGCGAGCCAGCGATAAGGGGCTGGCGATTCGGAAAACGAGCGTTCCGTGCCGAACACTCGCGCATATTCTGAGCGAGGCGGCGGCGCCGGCGATCGACCTGCTGAAGGTGGACGTTGAAGGCCTGGAGATGAAGGTTCTTCAGGGCAATGACTGGACGCGCTATCGGCCTTCCGTGGTTCTGGTGGAGGCGACCTTTCCGGAAACGCCCAACCGGCGGCCGGACCGCGTGCGCCCGTTTCTGGAGCAGAACGGCTATGATTTTGTCTATTTCGATGGGCTGAATGACTTTTTTGTAGATCGTAAATTTGACTTGCCGGAACACGCTTTTTTGCCGCCGAATGTATTTGATCACGCAGTGCTCTACACGACCGCCAGCCTGCGGGAGCACGCCGCGAATCTTGAGCGCACGCGCGATGAGCAAAACCTGTATCTCGAGTCGCTACGTGCCAAAGGATTGGCTCTTGAAGAAGAGCGCAATGCCCAAAGCGCGCATATTGTCAATCTGGAACGGGCACGCGATGAGCAGCTTGGGTATATCGAGTCGCTGAGGAGCAAAGCCGGTGCGCTGGAGGCGGAGCGGGATTCGCAGAGCGCCCATATTGCCCGTGTGGAGCAGGGAAGCCTGGAGGCGGCGGAGTATGCGGCTTCGTTGAACGCTCGCATTGCTACGATGGATGCACAGTATAACGAGCTGCTTATACAGAGCGATGCCTTGAACAGACGGCTGGAACAGGCGGGCGTTGAGATTGCCAGGCATGAACAGTCCGCCAGCCATCTGCGCAACGAAGCAGCGACATTGCGGCAGGAGAGCGGGGCGTTGCGCGCGCGGGCGATGCGGGACCGTCAGGAGGTGGTTCAGGCGCTGGAGGCGGCGCGGATTTATGGCGAGCGGCAGCTTGTTTTGTGCCGCGAGCTAGAGCGTGCGGCGCTGACGGAGGCGAAGCTGCATGCATCGGTGGCGCGCCATGTGGCGGTGCTGGCGGAGATGCGGGCGCAGGCGGACGCGGCCAGGCAGAGTGCGCAGAGCGAGGCGGAGGCATTGCGGGGGATAATCGCCGCACTGCATGCCTCGACATCGTGGCGGATCAGTGGGCCGTTACGCCGGCTGGGGCGGCTGCTGGGCCGGGATCGGGGGCGGTGACGCCAACCGGCCGAGCGGATTAATGGGTGGCGCTTCGCTTACCCATCCTACGGCGCGGAGGAGGGCGTCGACGGTGGCGGACCAGGGGATGGGTTTGAAGTCTCGGCGCACTTGTTCCTCCCAGAGGGCGAGGCCGGCGCGGTCTTCGATGACGTTGCGGATGGCGGCGTAGGCATCGTTCAGATTGTCGGGGTCGAAGGAGCGGGCCAGCGTGCCGCCGGCTTCCGGCAAAGAGGTGCGGTTGGAGATCAGGCAGGGTTTGCCCAAGGCCAGGCTTTCGGTAACCGGCAATCCCCAGCCTTCATAGAAGGATGGGAACATGGTGAACAGGCAGCCGCGATAGAGGGCGGCGAGTTCGGCATCGGTCGGACTTTCGACCAGGACCAGCTTGCCGTTCAGATGATCGGTGTTGCTGATCTGCCGCATCAGATCATCCACCAGCCAGCCGACTCGGCCGGCGAAGACCAGGGTTGGCACCTGGTCGGGAGGGAGATCTTCCAGCAGCCGGCGCCAGACGCGAAACAGGAGCAGGTGGTTCTTGCGTGCCTCGATGGTGGAGACGATCAGGGCGTAGGTGCCGGGCGCGGGCAGAGCGCGCTGCGTTGCGTGGGCTTCTAGGGCGTTAGGCGGCGGCATCTCCGCGGCGCTGGCGTCTTCGGTGGCCATGGCGGCCACGTTCAGCCCGGTGCCGAGCGGCAGGGCGATGATTTCCCCGGCAAGCGGGATGCCGCGGGCGGCGGCGTAATGGGTGACGTCGGAAGCGGTTGCTTTCGAGATGGCAAACAGGTGATCGCAGAGCGGCAGCATGGGGTCGAACCAGGACCTGAACAGGCGCACCAGGCCGGCATCACACCATTCGGGGCGTCGCAGGGGGATGAGATCATAGACCAGCATGCCGAGGCGAAGGCCCTGCTTTTCCCGCAGGCCGCGGATGAGGCCGGCATAATCGGGGTGGAACCACGGCGAGCCGAGGACCAGGATGACGTCGCCCGGGCGGGCGGCGGCCTCGAAGGTGATGGTCGGTCCGGCGGTGGCGGCCGATTCGCCTGCGCGTGCGGTTTTGCCGTTGGCGTTGGCCTGGCTTGCCTCATAGGAGGCTGTTTTGGTGAGATATTTTTGGGCAAGGCGGGTGGGCGTGCGCCGTATGCCACGCAGCAGGGCGGCCAGAAGCCGGCCCCAGGCGCGGGCGGCCGCGGCGGTGGTGAGCAACGTGTCGATAACCGTGGGCCTGAGCGAGGTGGGGAGCCGCTGAACCAGCTTGCGGAGGCGCTGGCGGCCTGGCCCATGGCGCTGGATGGAGGGGGGGTGGGGCTTGGCGACAACCCTTCCCTCGGTGAGCCTGGCGAACAGGGCGGCGACATCACTCCATGGGATGACGCGGAAGCTGTTGCTTAACGGGGCGTGCCTGACGAAATGCACTCTGCCCTGGCCGGATTCATGGGACTGCAAGGCTTCATAGATTTCGAAGGCGAGGCGCTGGATACCGCTGGGGCGAGGGTTCTCACGGGCGTATTCGAACAGATCCTCAACGTCGACCCAGACCTTCCCCGTCATCATCCCGCTTCATCAAACCTTTATATGACCTTGGGGCCTGCTCGACTTTAAACGCTGCTCCTTGCAGTGTCGAACCAGCCCTAAGGCTTTGTTTTGCCTGGCAGCTTTATCGGAGTGCCGACGCGGGTATTGCCGATGCTGCCCTTACGATACAAACGACGCCGCAGACATATTATGGTTCACTAGCCCCTCAGGGTTGGCCACCGAATCCAGTACCGCACTCGGCGGTGTGTGTCCACGCATGCGGGTGGGTGAGCGGCGGATGGGGGGTGGCGGATGGTGCGATTTGGCTGTATTCAGCCGAACGCGGGACCCGTAGCTCAGCTGGATAGAGCGCTGCCCTCCGAAGGCAGAGGCCGATGGTTCGAATCCATTCGGGTCCGCCAGCCGGGCTACTGCCCGCCACGCCATGGTGATCGTGTGATGTGGTTCTTGCCTTGAATTCAGCTCGTCCACGGGCCTTCACACCAACTCTACTCGGGCATGATGGCCGGCGGCTCCCGCCAGGCGATGGTCACGTGTGAGCAGCACGGCGTTCAGGGCTTCGGCCAAGGCAATATAAGCAGCGTCATACGCGGTGACGTTGTTCCGCAATGACCAAATGCGCGGCAGGAGAAAATCGTGTGGGTAGCGCTGCATGCGAAGATCACCAAGGTCGTTGAGTGCCAGCCGCCCGCGTTCGGCATCGATCTCGCCTCTTGCTGCATATTTACGAATGACCTGCGCCACTTCGATGTCGAGCACGTGCGGTGCGTGCAAAGTCTGCCCCGGCGCGAACAGGCGGCTTTCGACTACGATCGACGCCGGCGTGCGTAGGAGCACCTCGATCAAGGCAGATGCATCGACGACAATCAATGCGTGTCGCGCTCAGCCCGGACCGCTTCGGCGGGTGCCATCGAAAGGGTGGTGGGCGGGCGCCTGTCGAGGCGTGCACGCAGCTGGTCTAGCGTTGGCCGCTCGGCGACCTGACGTAATTCCGTGAGCAGGTAATCAGAGAGCGACATGCCGGCCAGAGCCGCGCGTGACTTGAGTTCGCGGTGGAGCGCCCCCGGCACATTGCGAATTTGGATCATAGTGCTCATGTGAAATCGATGAACACATGTGCTCCACATGTCAAGGCGGACGGCTGTTTTCTATCGGCGCTGACCTAGCACAACAGGGCCTGGAAAAGGCGGTCCAGGGCGCGGTCGGGGAGGAGTTTGGCGAGGGCGCAGACGAGTTTGGCGTCTTGGCCCAGGCGGTAGCGGGGGCGCGGGTTGGAGATGCGGAGGATCTTGGTGATCTGGAGGGCGGCGGCGCGGGCGGTGATGGCGCCTTTCGCGCCTTTCTCGACAAGTTTTGCGTAGCGGTTATAGAGGCTGCCATATCGCGCGGCCTCGGATTGGTTCAGGCCTGCGGCCAGCGCGCGGGCGCCGGCACGCTGGTTTTCCAGCATGGTGGTTTTTACCACGCCAGGTTCGACGACGATGACGTGAAAATCCATGGATTTGGTTTCTCGCCTGAGCGAATCGGCCAATGCCTCGACGGCGTGTTTGGAGGCGGCATAGGCGCCGACCATCGGGCCAGCCACGCGGCCCCAGAGCGAGGTGACGAGAATGAGCCGGCCGCCATGGCCTGCGAGCCTGGGAATGGCCTGGTGGATAACGCGCAGCGCGCCCGTTGTGTTGATGTTGAAGACGTTCTGGAAGACCGCGAGCGGCAGAAGTTCCATTGCGCCGAGCGGTGCGATGGCGGCGCAATGGAGCACCGCATCGAGGGGCGCAGTGGCGAGAATACCGTCGATTTGGGCGAAAGCGTCGCGAACCGATGCGTCATCGCCGACATCCATGCGGATGCGGTGCAATAGGCCCTGTGGCTGATGCGGCTCAATCGGGGCGAGCTGGCTGGCAAAGACGCGATCACCGTTTGCCAGCAAGAGAGAAACCAGTTCGCTGCCAATGCCGCCTTCGGCGCCGGTGACCAGAATGGACGCCACGTTTCGTTCTCCGTTCAGATCATTTTCCGCGCCTGGCGGCGAGCCGATCTTGCATGGCCCGCATCAGGCGATGATATTCCTCGCCCATGACCAGACCACTCACCGCCAGGCGTTCCATATTGCGGCCCTGGGCGCGACCGAGATCGGCTGCGAGTTCGATGGCAAGCTTGCCAGCGGCGAAAGCCTCTTTTGGTTGTTGGGCGAGCGACTGACAGAACTCGGCGACCCGCGCATCGAATTCGGATTGTTCGAAGACATCGTGGACGAGGCCGATAGTCAGCGCGCGTGCGGCATCGATCTGCTGATTGGCCAGCACCAGCCAGCGTGCCCAGTGCGGACCGCATAGCCGGACGAGACGGCTGGTGCCACCGGAGCCGGGGATGCCGCCGAGGGCAATTTCCGGCAGGCCGTAGCGTGCGCCGCTGGCGGCGAGGCGAAAATCCGCACTGAGGGATAATTCCAGGCCACCGCCGAGGCACGGGCCCTGATGCGCCACCACGACTGGCTTTTCCAAAGCCTCCCAGGAATCGGCGAGAGGATGCAGGCTGCCGATGCCGGAGCGATACCAACGGCGAAAATCGGCAGGGCTGATGATGGACGGATCCGGCGCGAGCGGCGAGTGGAGATCGATGCCTGCGCAGAAATAACGGCCTTCGGCGCGCAGCAGCAGCACTCGCAAAGCTTCGGTTTCGGCAAAATATTGCGTTGCCGCCAGCAGGGACTGATACATGCCGAGATCGATGGCGTTGTACTTTGCCGGGCGATTGAGGGTGACGGAGAGAACCTGCCCTTGTTCCTCGACGCGCACGGTTTCTTCAGGCACGGCTACCTCGCTTTCGGGAGACGCGATGAAAAGGCGCTCTTCTTTGGTAATCGGCTCGGCGGGTGTCGGGAGCCGTTCATTTTGCGCGTTTTGGCTGGACTTGGTGGGCTAAAGCCCACCCAACGGGTATGGCTAGCTCGCTTTCGGGAAACAGGATGCGGGCTACTCTATCTCGGCGAGGATGTCGCCAACTTTGTAGGTTTCGCCTGGTTTGGAGAGGATTTTTAGGGTTCCGGCGGCGGGTGATTCGATTTCCTGGGTCGATTTCTCGCTCTCCAGCGTGTAGATGAGTTGGCCTTCGGTGACGACGGAACCGTTGGTGACCAGCCATTCGGATAATACCCCCTCTTCCATCGAGAAGCCAATCTTGGGGAACAGGACGGGGGTAGACATAGTGAGCCTCGATTGATCGGGTTAGCGGCAGATTTGGTGAATTGCGGCGGCAATTTGCGCGGTATTCGGGGCGAAGGCGGTTTCCAGGGGTTTGGCAAATGGCACCGGGCAGAAGGCGGAGCCGATTCGCTGGACCGGGGCTTTCAGCTTGCCGAACAAAGCCTCGTTGATTCGTGCGGAAATTTCCGCACCAACGCCGAAGGGCTTGACTGCTTCATGAACGATGACCGCGCGGCCGGTTTTTTCGACGGAGGCCAGGATGGTGGCATTGTCCAGCGGCGAGATGGTGCGCAGATCGATCACCTCGGCACTGATGCCCTCTGCTTCGACCTGTTTGGCAACGGCGAGGCAATCGGCGACCTGGCGGCTATGGGCGATGAGGGTAACATCACTGCCCTCGCGTGGCACGGCGGCCTTGCCGATCGGCACACGTGTGCCGCGCTCCGGCATCGGGCCGGGAGTCCAGTAGGAGGCCATGTTTTCGATGAACAGGCAGGGATCTTCGCAATCGATGCAGGAGCGCATCAGGCCATAGGCGTCGGCGGGATTTGAAGGGGCGACGACTTTCAGCCCGGCGACATGGGCGAACCAGGCTTCGAGATAATCCGAATGCTGGCCGCCGACGCCGAAGCCGGTGCCTGTCATTGTGCGGATCACCAATGGCACATGCGTCTGCCCCCCGGACATGAAGCGCAATTTTGCTGCGTGATTCACGATCATGTCCATGGCGACGGTGGTAAAATTCATCAGCATGATCTCGGCCACCGGCCGCATGCCGACCAGGGAGGCGCCGATGGCGGCGCCGATAATGGCCTGCTCGGCGATCGGCGTGGACCGGACACGCGAGGCGCCGAATTTGGTGGACAGGCCTTTGGTGACGCCCATCACGCCGCCTTCCTGCGCGTCGGCGACATCCTCGCCCAGCACGATGACGTTGACATCATCTTCCATCGCATCGTCGATAGCCCGGTTGACGGCCTGGATGGTGTTGAAGGTTTTTGCGGAGGCGTTCATGCCGCCAGCTCCTCGGCATAGACATCGCGCAGGAGTTCTGAGAGATCAGGTGTGGGGCTGGCGAAGGCGAAGGCTTCGGCTTCCTCCACCTCGCTGGCGATAGCTGCTTCCATGGCGGCGAGGCTTGCTTCGGTTGCGATGCCGCGTTCGATGAGGCTGGCGCGCAGGCGTGGTACCGGGTCTTTCTCCATGGCAGCGCTTTTTTCGCCTTTGGCCATATAAGCATCGGCATCGCCAAGGATGTGGCCGTAGAAACGGAAGGTGACAGCCTCGATCAGGCTAGGCCCTTGGCCGGCGCGGGCGCGGGCAATGGCCTCGCCGGCCGCGTGCCACATCGCCACCGGATCGTTGCCGTCGACGTGCAGGCCGGGCATGCCGTAGGCGGCGGCGCGGTCGGCGATGTGGGCAACGGATGTGCCGAGATCGAATCGGGTGTGTTCCGCGTAGCCGTTGTTCTGGCAGACGAAAATGACCGGCAATTTCCATACCGAGGCCAGGTTGAGCGATTCATGGAAAGCGCCGATATTGCTGGCACCATCACCGAAATTGGCGATGGTGACGCGGTTTTCGCCGCGGATCTGGGCGGCGAGCGCCAGGCCGTTGGCAATCGGCATGGAGCTGCCGACGATGCCGGTGGTGATCATGACCCCGCTTTCGGGATGGGTGACGTGCATCGGGCCGCCTTTGCCTTTGCAGGTGCCGGTGGTGCGGCCGGCAATCTCCGCCCAGATCAGATGAGACGGCACGCCTTTGGCAAGCATGTCGTGGATGCCACGATAGATGGTGCAGACATAATCCTGCGGGGTGAGGTGCACGGACAGGGCGGCGGGAATAGCTTCCTGACCGCGCGGAGAATAATAGGGTGCCACCAGCCGGCCGGATTTGATCGCGGCACGGAAACGTTCGTCGTTCTGCTTGATCAAGGCCATGCGGCGATAGATCTCGATCAGCGTGTCCGCGCCTGGATCGTAATTGGACTCGGCCATGTTGGCTCCCACTCGCCTGCGTCGCCGGCCGCTTCACCGCGGTCCGATCATTGTGTGCGGCAAGCTTACTGTGCCGGCCGACCGTAAGCAAGCGTAAGATGTTTGTTGACCGGCGGGTTTGCTGCGGTTCGTGGCGCGCGTGGTTCATTTTGCTGGGTGCGTGCGGGTGGGCGGTGGTGGGCTGAAGCCCACCCTACGGGCTACGGGCTGACGCAGGAGCGGGAGAGGGTTTTCCGTCTGCGGGGGGTTATTCGGCGTCTGGGGTGAGACCTTGGGCGCTGAGGTGTTCGCGGAGGTTTATTTTCATGCGGGCCATGACTTCCTCGGCGAGGTGGATCTGGTCGAGGGGAATGCCTTTGAGGATGATCGCGTTGAGATCGCGGCCGACGACGGCCATCTGGCTGATAAGGTCGTAGCCTTTGTCGGTGATGTAGACACGCTTGATGCGGCGATCCCGGGTATCGGAGCGGCGTTCGACATGGCCGCTGGCCTCCAGGCGATCGATGAGGCCGCCGATGGTGACCTTGCCGACGTCGAGCAGCCTGGCCAGGTCGCTCTGGATAACCCCTTCAGGCTCGTGGCGGGAGAGATTGGCGAGCGCCCACCATTGTGCGCGGGTGATGCCGAGCGGCTTTACCGCCTGATCGAAGACCGTGCGGCGCATGCGTGAGACGTCGTGGACCAGGAAGCCGATGCGCAGATAAGGCTGTGCGACCACTTTGCGGCTTTTGGGCGGGGCCGATACCGCCGGCTTTTTACTGTTCACTTTCATATGGTAAAGATTGCGCTATTTCTCGGGCGCGTCAAATGGGGGATGTTGCGTCCGGAGGTGGGGATGCCGGCTTAAAACTATTCCGGTTCAAAAATCGGCGGCCAGCTTACGCGCTTTTCCTTGAAGCACGCGGCATGACAGTGCCACATCTGATCACGGCCGTCGCGCGTGGTAACGATCAGGTTGCACGGGTCGGGTCCCGACTCAGCGATTGAGTCGCCGCACATGCACCACGCAAAAAATACCTTTGGCACGATCGCCTCCTGCCTGCTGCTAACCGTAGCAGCCGCGCAGGGGCCGAGCCAGCGCCTGCGGGCCGTGCATTTTGCGGCGTTGGAGCGGTTGGTGGCTGAAACCCACCCTACGAGTACTGTGGGCTACCAGCCTAATATGATTTTGGCAGGCCGAGGACTTTTTCGGCGATGAAGGAGAGGATGAGTTGTTCGGTGACGGGGGCGATGCGGGGGAGGATGGATTCGCGGAATAGCCGTTCCACCTGGTATTCGCGGGCGTAGCCCATGCCGCCATGGGTGAGGACGGCGCGGGTGGCGGTTTCGAACGCGGCTTGGGCGGCGAGGAACTTTGCTGCATTGGCCTCGGCGCCGCAGGACAGCCCTTGGTCGTAGAGCCAGCCGGCACGCAATGTCATCCACCAGGCGGCTTCCAGTTTGGTCCAGCATTCGGCGAGCGGGTGCTGGATGCCCTGGTTCTGGCCGATCGGCCGGCCGAACACCACGCGGTCGCGCGCATAGAGGGCGGCACGTCGCAAGGCATCGCGGCCCAGGCCAATGGCCTCGGCGGCGACCAGAACGCGCTCCGGGTTCAGGCTATGCAGGATGTAGCTGAAACCTTTGCCTTCCTCGCCGATCCTGTCGGATTCTGGAATGAACAGGTCGTCGATGAAGACCGCGTTGGAATCGACGGCGTTGCGGCCGAGCTTGTGGATTCGGCGCACTTCGATCTTGCTGCGGTCGAGGTCGGTGTAGAACAACGTCATGCCGTCAGTGGGGCGTTTGGCATCGTCTTTTGCGGTGGTGCGTGTCAGGAGAAGGATTTTATCGGCGACCTGGCCGGTGGAGGTCCACATCTTGCGGCCGCTGACGCGGTAGCCGCCGGGCACGCGGGTGGCGAAGGTCTTGATCGAGGTGGTATCTAGCCCGGCATCCGGTTCGGTG
>Ga0209611_10004214_pt1 | contig 24674 bp, 19 predicted proteins | sample S1TSphgellanicum_3_FD_187693 | JGI IMG/M metagenome (GOLD analysis project Ga0209611, IMG submission 187693) | Host-associated microbial communities from peat moss isolated from Minnesota, USA - S1T2_Fc - Sphagnum magellanicum MG (SPAdes) (version 2) | ecosystem: Host-associated > Plants > Peat...
CTTCGTAATGGTGCAAATATTTGATAATTAGTCAGTGGGTTAAAATAACCACTCAATCCTTTCCATAATTTTGGTGTCTCAATTCTTGGTGTTTTAATCGGATGAAATGAAATAATCATTTTTTTAATTTCTTCATTGTTTTGCTATCTCTAATCTCGTAATTGATTCTATTTTTTATTATTATTATTTTTTTTATCTGTCATAGACTCAATACAACATTTTCCATACAACTATTATAGATAATACATTCACTTACAATTTTTCATAAGGATTTGGTAACAAAAATTATCTTTTCTCAATTCTTTTGAAATGATATTCCTCATTACTTCTCAATCTAATAGTATATTTAGACCCTAGAATTCTAGGTGTCCAAAACATATCACAAGGCATCCATTTTTCTACTCATGCATTGATGTTGGGCTTAATATATTCATGCATATCCTAAAATACTACTTTGTAGTGTGTTGCAACAATTTTGTTGATTTCTACCAATGTTAGCAAACAAGCCAATACTAGCAACCATATTTTGTATTTTGTTGGTTCTACGATGTCAATAATGAATGTGAAAGTTGTATACACCATATTTTAGTACCTCCATGTAATTTTTTTAGGATTAATTCTTGTATGTTTTTCAACATACTCTTAAATTTGTCAACAAAAAAATTCCATTTATCAAGTTCTAGTGTATTTTTAGGTGTATGCAAATAGTCCACAAAAGGCCATCCATAGCTACTACGATGTTGTAATCTCTCTTTACCTTCTTTTATTGTTAAAATTTCCTTTAACTAATCGTTCTCTCTTCTAATTACAAACATATTCTACCAATTTTCATACCATCCTTGATAGACATTGTTATAGTAATCAAAGAAAATAACAGATTTTGCCATATCTTGTTCATAATAAATGAACAAATTTGAATATGTAATAACTAATTCAGCCCCCAAAACAATCATCTTTTGAATATTTTCATCTTTCTTTTTCACTTTGTATGCTCCCATTACTTCTACATATCCACATGGTGAAACCTTAAAAAGTATATGAAGTAAACAAAATCCTAAATCTATTTCAATTACTTCAACTCTTCCTTCTTTTCTTTCCATTAATTTCTTAGAAATTCATGATGATAAACTTGCATTCCCTGAACATGGTTGCCAAATGTAAAGAATATTTTTGTCACTTTTCTATAAATATATTAGTTATATTAAATAAAATATCATGGCTAAGGTCTTGTCCTACCACATTGTAGTAGATACCATGTAAATAAAACAACTTGGACAACAACAATTTATCATCACACCATAGAATGAAAGAAGAAATTAGTCTATAGAAAAAAGAAGTTTTTATTATTCAACACCTCCAAAAATACACAAGAATGTGCATCTTTATCAAAATCTTCCCTTGCAAAAATATCAAAAAACCCCCCCTAAACATTATTGTTTTCCCCCTTTTATAGTTCAATTGACAGTTTTAATTGTCCAATTGTTCGTAACATTTCCACATTAGTAAGTCGATTTGTACTACTCACTATGTCGTAACATGTCGATTTGTCTACATACTTACTGCTTTGTCAAATCGCTTTGTAGTTGGTTAAATCGATTTACAGTAATGCCTAGTCTGGTCAAATCACTTTGTAGTCGATTTACAGTAATGCCTAGTTTTGTCAAATCGCTTTATAGTCAGTTAAATTGATTTACAATAATGTCTAGTCTTGTCAAATCGCTTTGTCTCTTACATATCAATTTGCGAAGTAAAAAATTTCCTTTTCCTAACATGGATGCAAAAACCTCCATGCATGAGCCCATTGTTGCTTTAGAATTTGGAGGTATTATTGGCTCTAAAAGCAAGATGACACATGTTTTGGCAAAAAAAAAAAAAACTGAAAGTATCCAAAGTGCTAGAAAAAAGAAAAATTTATGATAGTTAGCATAAAAATTCAAAAAACTTGTTTAATCAACACAAGAGTTGACTTCACATGAAACTCTTGCACATATTTGACAAGGGCTCCCAACCTTTCTCCTTGTTAAAACTCCAAAACCTCCATCCCATCTCTTAAGACTAGATGGTGCCAAATGAAACCCATCCAACCATGATTTGAATTCCTCCTAGGTTAGGGTGGATATCAAGTTTGGCATCTTTTGCTTTTCTATCATCCATAAACAAAAAATGATGGGAGCAAAGAGAATTTCAAAATGGTATATTGGAATTCAACATGTCAAATGGGGTATTTGCAAGTTAAAATGGATCACTTGTGACCAAATTTTTGAGTCCCTAAAAGTACATTTCATAGTGTATTTTTTACAAGCTAAAATATGTAAAGTTACAAACTTGTAAAAATGTTCATATTTTTCAAAAAGAAATGCCACATGACCATGTAATACCTCCTAGGCTACAATATTTGTGAACAAACTTTTAGTATTTCATAAAAATGTGATAGTGAGGGACTTCACTGTTTTTATCAAATTTTCACCTATGTAAAAGTCCATAAAAATTTCATGCGACATTCAAATGATTTGCAAACACCTATTTTAAATTGATAACCAAATTTTTGAGTTTTGAAAAAATAATGAAACTTGTTCATTATAAGCTCAACATATGGTGAGTTCATTTACACATCCTTTATGTATTGTGACCTCAATTGAAAGTCCCCACATAGAATAATCATGAAACAACATGAGATCCAACCAACACACCTTCAAGAGGCACATCTACCATATGTATGTCAAGTGCCATGAAGATCCCAAATATTGCAAAGATGAGTGTTAGGATGACAACAAAAACCGAGAAAATAGTGAGGACCAAAACATCGGTGGAAAAAAACAAGTGACTAGCATGTGTGTTGTTCATTGGTGTTTGTATGCATGATGCATAAAAAAATTATGGCTACATTCCATATGCCTTTATTTTTCAAGGTGTTGGTTTTGGGTTACTAGTAATGAATGTGGATGAAATTGTTTGAAGGTTATATAAGAAAATCATATGTTATTGATGTTGGGTAAAAAAGGGTGTGAGTTTTTTGTGTAGGTGAAGAGAGTGGGGTTAGTGGCACAAGCACAGTGAGAAAATGTAGAGATTGAAACATGAAAGATCAACTAAATTTCTAGGGTGTAGCTGTGTCACAACCGGGGACACTATTTGTGTTAAAATTTTACATTGCATGGGGCTTGTATTATGTGAAGGAACCTTTTTTCCTCACCCTATTATTACTTAAAATTTTAATATGCACATCTTTAAATCACCCTAAATTCTTATATATATATATATATATATATATATATATACATATATCAAATTTTGATACCCTTTATTTATTTAAATTAAATTTAGTTTTAATACTTGAAGTTATGAGGATTGATAAGGATGCAATTGAACATGTCAAGATCGTGTGATAAGATTGTTATTTTTTAAATATAATATATATGTATTTAGCATGTTATTCAATCAAGTAATTAAGACATGGTAGAGAAAAATACTCATTTAAAGTATAAATGTTTTTCAAAATTATTCAACTATCAATGGTGCGTTATTTTTCCATGTTCAGTTATTAGTTCATTTATTAGTACTAGTTCACTGATTAACCTACTAATTGAACCTACACCTAACATATACCTAAAATCATTATTGTATGAGGATTGTATGAAAATTATAACAAGTGGAACAATACCCTTGCTGGCAGATATTGGTGCGTCTGTGTTTAAAAATATTTTTGTTCTAGTGTCTTGAGTGGGGACATGCATTTGATTTGCATTTTTTGTGCGATACATATTGATTTAATTGTTGTGTGCAACTGGACTCCAAATGCTTTGAGTTTGACAGGCAGTGCAATTGCTAGCAACAGAACGAAATTTGATGGTGTAACTAGTGTTGTGATGATATTTGAGGCAGCAGGTTGCTCAGTACCTTGATTTGTTGCATGGTGTAGCAATGAGACATAACAACCCAAACTGTTTTGTTTTGATTGTTGTGAGGATAAGGGTAGGTGGTGAATGTGGTAATAGTGGGAAATGCGTGCAAGTGTGAGGATTTAGGACATCTGATGTGAATTTTCTTGGCTGCAATATGCCCATGGTGTTTGCCTTGCTTCACATGAGTATTTATGGTTGTGAGACTCTGTCTTGTGGTTGTGAATGGTTGTGAGATTCTAGAAAGATGAGTCTTTTGTTAGGCGAAGTGCATCATCTGATCTGGAGTTACATATTTCTCTCAATAAAAGGACAGTGTTTCAAGTGTGTGGGAAGGTGTTGAGCTTTTGCTGTCTGCTCTAGGATTTAAGTGTGGCAAGCCCCCTCGTTTTGCTAAACCTGAAACAACGATGTGAATATGTACCGAGAAGGTTGATTGAGTGTTAAAATAATTGTGCATCAAAGGGGGCAAAACCAACCTCCCCTCTTTTCTGGTCGCAACATATTTTTCAAGTACAAAGCCAGGGAATGTAAGAGTTTGTGTGTTTCCAAGACTGATTTCAAGGCAGGTAGATCCACATCTTACTTTCCAAGATGAATCTGTTTTTATAGAACCTACATTAGTATGCTTTTGTTAGTAACCAGGAACACTAGCTAGAGGACACTGTACATATGAGGGACTTACATATTTTTTGTGGTGTAATCAAATTTCCAAATCTCAAAAAGTGCCAAGAGTTTTTCCATGTGCAAGGAGCTTGTGGGGATTCGAACCCCAAGTTCATAGAAATTATGAACATCTGCCCAATGCAGTTTTCAAAGCCCAGATCTAGAATTTGTCAAACTCTTGCACTGCAATGTCACTGACCATTGTCACTAATTTGATCATTGATTGTGCTAAGAAATTTCACACTAAAGAAGGTTGGCCAAAATGACCACCTCACATACTTGCCACACATTTTCAACACATGCTCTAAATCATGTGCTAAATATAGAGTGCTTCAGTACATCTTATGAGGCACAAATCTTGGACCTCTCGTTCCTATTCTGAACACTTCAAAAAACACGATGTATCTGCAACAAAGGGGTCAGTCAGTTCATGATCAAAACTTAGGCAACTGCTTCCATTAATCCAACCAATAATTCCTAATTCCAATTGCTACTGAACTTCCATGAATCTGGAATTTGAAACTGGTGTCAGCGAGGGCAAATCAAATATTTCTCTTTTATTTATGTAATTGGGTTCTGTGCAGGAATTTCCAAGAGTTCTCATATTTGGGATTGGGGGGAGGGCGGCGGTGGGGTTTCCAGTTTTCTGTTTGCACGTGTCGCAGGAGGTCTCCTAGAATTCGCAACAGTGAGAAATTTTGCACACGAAAAAAGCCGGTAGCTGCTGGGGCTCTATCATGTCATGCGAACGAGTCAGTGAATTGAAGTTCCGCAGTGAGACCCAGAGAGCAGTGATTTTTTTTTGGCGAAAAATCGCCAAATGGCGACACAGTTTTCTGAAAACGGAATATTCCGTCGCAAATTCCCTGTTTTTTAGAAAAAAATTCGCCAAAAAGCGACAGAAAACTGGTTTTTTGGGGGATGGTGTCGCCACATTTATGCCTACTGGCTACAGTTTTCAGAGTTTCTTGAAATAAATTAGCCAGTTAAGTCGAAATCTGCCTAGGGATGCTCGCCACCCTGGCTACATCAGGAAATTGGAAATGAAAACACTGCTAGGGAGTGGGAGTCCACGATTCTGCATATCTATCAAAGGAAGACAAATCTGTACCGTGTCTTTTAGCAAGAGTCAGCGTTACGTCAGGACATGGTCGTCAGCTAATGTGTAATGCTAGGCTGCTAGGCTGCTATCAGCAGCTCCTCGCCTTTCTTCTGGCGAACTGATGCAAAATTACACCCAAATAAGTTAAAAGAAGGATATTCTTTCACAGACGTCAGGTTTTTCTGCCAGCTTTATCTACTGTTTTGAGAGTTTTCCAATAACTTGTCACCCTCAGTGCTGAATCCTTTTAGAGATGATTGCCACTGGTGATCCATCACCAAAAATAACCAAAAAAAATGCTGTGAGTCCTTGCTGAAAGAGGCGTGTTCCCGGACAAGGCCGCAAGGAGAATAAAGAACGATGAACAGACCACATGCTGAAAAGAATGGAATCTCAGTCACCAGCCATTCATGGGTTGGAGTCTGTCGTATTCTGTAGATCTCCATTGCCAATACAGAAGACCATAATAGACAAGGAACTTGAGGGGGGTGAGGAGCGATGCCCATTGGGTCCCTACTTTGTGTATGTACAAAACCTCCTAGATTTGTCTTAGTGTATTTGGAAGTATGCATACAGAGCATATAATCCGACTGGGCAATTTAAAAAATGGCCCCAATTTGTCAGATTTCAGAAAAAAAAGTTCTCAAATTGCCAGATTTTTATGATAAGTTCCAGTAGGTAGTCAAGAATATAGAAGGGTTCTGATTGTTTTCTACTTTCATATCTAGTCTGTAGCCAAATCTGGCTAAATCATCTCATGGATGATTGCCACTTCAGCTACTTCACAAAATTGAAAAAAAAAACCCCTGCCCACACTGGTACCATGGTGAAAACCAGTGTTGGCCGGTTATTGATCTTTTTCAGTATCAGGTGGGCCGATTATCAGTAAATTTTTTATTTTGATTTTCAAATAGGGTATCAATTTTTTTTTAAATCAGATTTCTGAGACCCGCTTGGTATCAATATCAGACAAGGGTTAGTCAATCAGGTTATCAATATTACTTGCTTTTCCAAAGGCATGAACCAGCCAATGCAATGTCTAGGTAGGTTATTAAGTTGGAAACTTTATACATTTTATTAGTTTCATTTTGTTTGCAAAGTGATATAGGATGCCTACATAAAAAGAGAAATGCCAAGTCTACTTCCAAATTGGCATATTGAATTAAGGCAACAAACAGCAAAACACCACATTCATCTCCTTTACTATTGCATGGTTCAAATGCCTTGCTCAAAACTCACAACTATTCCGTAATTGCAACTCTTCAATCTACCACCTGCTCCAAAAATTTAGATTGACAAGTTGGATCAGACTCTCATTGTTTACCCCAAACTCTGAGCTTAGTTCCAACTAAGATATCACCTTGAAAATCTACCTAGTATAAATTCCGCACCTTCAACTCAAACTATGACAACATAGTTCTAGTTCTTCTCTCTAAACATAACTCATTAATTACCTGCAAATGTTCTCTATATCAAGTCAATTTTCTACTTCTCTCAACTCTCAAACCCTAGAGTATTATGTATATCACCTTGCTATCTACCATGTACAAATTGCTAAACTTCAATTCAAGATTATGTCAACACAATTCTCATTCCTCTCTTTAAACATAACTCACAGTCTCTCTCTAAACATAAGTTTCAAAAATGCAAATTGCTACCTATAAGAGCATGCATTTGTACATTTTCTCTCAACAAGTTTCCATCTCACAAAAACTTTGATCAATTCCCATTCCACAGACCTCAAGACCTAATAGCTTTAGAGTCCTAATTTTGTCATCATCTTTTCTTGTCCATTCACATTTGTTGGAGCATTACAAATTACAATGTTGTACCTGTTTGTTTATTCCTACTTAACACATCAATGAATCACTAAAGTCCTTGAGTCCACTACTACTGCTAGTAGTAGCAACATAAATACACCTTGTAGACGTAGTAGTAGTAGTAGTAGTAGTAGTTGTTGTTGTTGTTCCTTCAACACCTGTTTGTAAAGCCCCACAACCTCTCACAATACTTGCAAATAGCTACAAATTTACATTGAGCACATTTTGTTTTTCACTTCTTGCTAGAATCCATGGCCCCTACTATCTTGCCTTACTTTGTTGTTAAAGAACAATAATTCAACATGTTAGATATTTCTTTTAACAAATTGAAGAACAATTGTCTTGGAAGGACTAGCAAAGAAATTCCCTACCTATGGTTTCATCATCTTTGACAAGGGGAGGTCCCTTCTTGTAGGGTGTGAAATTATGAAGTGGTTATGCTCCAAGTTTGAAACCTTTGGTCTTGGTATTAATACCTACAAGTGTCTGGTGCTCCTTCATAAGCATTCCAAATTGTTTTTGTGCTTCAAGTTCAAGATCTCCATTCCTAGTAACAGATCCCAAAGGCGTTTAGTGCTTTTTCATAGCAACTCCATTTTGCTTCTAAAAGGCACTATTGCTGCCACTTGAGAGTTTTCTTACTCTTTCTTTGAGTTCTTAATGGATTTTGATTATTGTCTTCCCCTTGAAAGAGGGCTCAAAAAAAAGCTTGAACTTCTTTACCACACCTTGCTCGAGTTAGTGTGGGAACTTGTTACATGGACCAAAACTAATGACTTCACCTCTAGACAATCAAAGGATCAATGAAAAATCCTCTCTCCTCAAATAGACAAAACAGATGGCCCCAACCCCCCAAAACATAATTTCCATTCTATTCCTTTGACCAAAGAACCAATTAAAAACACAACATGCACAAAAATCTTAAATTCTACCCATTGTCTGTAAAAGGTTAAGAATGGATCCAAAGGTTGAACTTCAACATGATCATCAGAATATCACTTACTTGTATGTTTTAGTACCTTGTACAATGTTTGACAATATGTTAAGCCAATTGGTAGTAGGCAATTGAAATTCACATTTTGTTGGCATTATAGCCTACAATTGTTGCCCACATTTCTAATCCCATGCCATTTATTTAGGTATACTTGTAATACAAACTTTCCATGGCTACTCCCCCATGGTGTTGCCATGTGAACCCATGACATCAAAAGACTTTGTTACATGCATCTCTTGCATTATGTTTTGTTAGAACAAAAACATGCAATATCATGTTTCTTCAAATTTGATGCATGTCATCAAACTTGCTACCACAAAAATGTTGCCACTACATCTCCAAATTAGAATAAAAAGAAAAATTATTTATACATTTTGTTTGCAATGAAGTGCCATTGAGTATGTCTTCACCATTACCTTTGTTGGTTTTCTTCATCACAAGTGTGGACTATGAACCCTTGTCCATCCACAATCACCCAAATAGAGATATAGTGGTTGTAAAAAATTTCAACATATGTAATTTTTAAAGTGGCACCTCTCATGGTTGTATTCAATTCATGCAAATGACGTGTATGTATACCATAAGAAGGTTGAAATTGCAGACATATGTAAGGTGGGCATGGACTTGTGGTCACCAACCCACTCCTACTTACAAATAGCCAAATAACAAAGGGAAGGAAACAAACGAAGTAATGCTAGGGACACTAACCATGTTGTGTTACATTAAATCCTTTAAAACCATGCTCCTTGTGAAAGAGCTACTGCTCATGGTGCAGCATTATCCTTATCCATCTTTTTGGTAAACATGATGTTGTGCACTAGTGCCATGCCATTTTGTCCCCATGGTAATTAGGGATTTGAATATGTGTTTCTCAAAAACTTGATGAAGACCAGACAAATACTAGACAAATTACCATAAAAATACCAAGTTACAAATTACTAGAATAAAGATACCATTTATACAAATTAGTAGAGAAATAATGTTGTTGCTTCTCAAAGACAAAACATATATCATTTTTTTGTAGCATTTCATAGTATGTTGCTACATAAAGAAATTACAATGAGAAAAGAAAAGTACCAAATCCATTTAGATGTACAAGTAGAGGCAAAGTTGGCCAAAAAGTTCCAATTGTTGATCACTGTAAAATAGACACTTCCACACAGCCTTCTCAAAACAAAAATCAACCAATACCATGGGGTAGAAAAATAGTCATAAAAAAAAAAAAAAACAACTAATGGAACCAACTATGGGCAACAAACATAATTATAGTTGTTCTAAACTTCAATAACTCTACAATGCATATATAAGTAGCTTCATCACTTGCAATCAACCAACATTACAAATTATGAAATGGGAATATTAAGCTTTGATCTACAAACTATAGACCTAATTTTTATTATCTAATTAATCAAATTCCAACTAGGTTGATTAATAAAATGTAAAATCTAAAAACATAGTACATGGGAAATATAATAGTAGGTTTCAAAACAAATGTGCATGGGGCATTGGACATTTTATTGACTCAATGAGAATTGAAAACATGGGAGTTGATCCCATGCATATTTAGAAATAACCAATGTAGTTGACTAATACATCAAGGTACTGAAGTTAGCATTTCAAACATCCTATTGACGGTAAAGCTAGTCTTCAAAAAGTAGAGTAAAGTGTTCATAAACATTCATATATGTCAATATTCCAGCTCATGATCAATGGTGAAATAACCAACCACATCTAATATTATATCATTTTCATCAATGATATTCACCTCTTCCATTAAAAATTCATCAATGGATTGCCCTTCTTGTGAGCAATTTGTTCTTGCATCAATTTTTTACAACCATCACAAGTTTGTCAAGATTGTCAATTCCCAACCTACAATGCTAGAGATTAGTCAAAACTCTAACTATGCTAAAAATTCTTTTAGTTTCAATTTCGGACCTAGGAATCCCCAAAATCTATCAAGCCACAAAATATAGATTTTGAAATCATGCTTCATGGATCTTCCACCAAGTCAGGGGTAGCACAAAATCCTTTGGCTTCACATGCAAATGTCGAAACAAATTCAATTCATTTATCAACAACCTATGCAAAGTGACCTCATTTGAGGTCACTGCCCCAAAGATGGAATCTTTGTCACCATCAATTGGTGTTGTTTTAGTTAGGCCATCAAAATTCGGATGCAAGAATCAAAAAACAACCATCAACAAAAGTAGTAAAGTTTTGTTATCATACTTTGCCACCATTTGTATCATTTTTTCTCATCCAACAAATGTTTTCATTACATTAAGTGATTTAAAATGTGGGTCCAACATTAATGCTAACTTCTTGTGAGCCTTGGTAGCATTGTAGGTAGATGCAAATGCCAAAAACGAAGCCAAAAAAGCCTGAACGTCTACCATCATACACACTCGCAATGCCCTCAATTCAAATTCAAAATCTCCCTTCACAAAATTGAAAGGGGTAATCTCATATTGTTGAATCTGATTTTGTATATGCACATTAATTGAAAGGGCGGCATTTAGGGCATTAGAACGTAACAAGTATCCTTTGGTTTGATTGAAGATACATTACTTCACAATGGGAAACATTGTTTTAACAATCACTTTGCGTGCATCGGCACATGTCCTCCCATAACATAAATTGATGGCATCCTAATATTCCAGGGTCTCTTGAAACAAAATCACCTTACTAGTGAACCTAGTCTTCACTAGTGTTTTTAATTTTTCAATGGGAGAACCTAGCATCAAGTCATGCCCTCTACCATTCACTCTGGCCTTTGTTAGACTTCTTAATCCATGTAATAGTTTTCTAACAAGGCATATTGAGTGGCCTTCAACCTAAACTCCCAAAACTCTACACAAACATTACTATCATTATAAGCATATTGGCATCTTTTGCCAAAAACATGGCAAAAACATGATCCCTACCAAGGAACTACAAGTGCTAGAGGACCACAACTAACCATAGAAGTAAGAGCCAGAGCAAAGGTGGAGAGATTACCACCCTCATCCTTCACATAGGCTATTAGTTTGTATAGTTGGTTGTACAATGATAGGAGCGCCTTCACTTGCATTGCCATTTCAACTCCAGACATTTCAGTGGCTTCAAAAAGTCCCACTATCACATGGCAAGGCACCCACTATGAGTTTATGAAATTAATGACAAGTGTAAATCTGTCATGTCTAGATTTGGACACCCACAAGTCAAATGAGGTTACTGTAATAATACATGAATCCAAAGTCATCATTACATATTGTTCATGGTCTTAGCCACAATTTAGAAACACAATTCGTGGATTCTACCGCATGACTAAGCGCTTTAGCCACTAACTTTCAAGAACAGAAATAGGCATGTAAACTTTAGCCACAAACAACTTGACAAGTCCTTTGTAAATTTTTGTTGTTGTGCATCATTTTTCTTGTAAGGATTGGCATTCCCAAAATGCTCTATGATGGCCCCATAGCCAATAACAAATATCTTTTTAGACTTTTTTTGGTGCGTTTCCTCTAGATTGAGAACCACATTGGCACTTTTCTACCTATGCCAAGCAACTAGATGTTCAATCAGAATATGCTTCTTCATAGAAGCAACCCCATGTTACTCGTTGTAAGAATCAAACCTTTCCTCCTTTTTGTGTTATTGTCCAAATTATAAATCTAACAGACTGAATGGCAAATAACATAGTGCATGGTTTGAAGTAATACAAGATCTGGTTTTCTATCATCATTCACCACAAAAAAATGCTAAAGGAGAGATAACTTGTGATGAAAGACCCACTTTTTAAATTTAAGATGAATTGAGTCTTCAAAACCTCCCATGTTATTTTTGCTTTTACATCCAAATCAATTGGGGTTACTATGCTTTCAGAAGTGGATAGTCCATTTGGTGTTGAAATTGAACCAACTTGTGGCCTTGAATCCTTAAGTAAGTTCCCAAATTTTATGTGAGCATCACCAAAATCAGAAGCATCATGCATATGTTCATTTAAATCAAATGTTTCAATTTGATCTGCCATTTCCACTTTGATTAACAATGTAAAAAATTTGGTTATGAAATAAAACATTAAGGAATTTTTTAATTTGTCCTTTAATGAGCTTCAGAACACAATGAACCCTAAAACACTTCATGCACAAATTGTGACAAACAGAACATGACCTATTAGGAACTTCCAAACTTCATGCAAACAAACTACACTTGGCAAATAAATAAAAAACTTTGGAAGAGCTTTAAAACTTAAAACCCTAATATACTTATGCACAAGCTTTGACAAGTAGAACAATGTGACCTTTGATGAGCTTAAAAACTCAAAAACCTTCCAAAATTCTTGCAAATAGGTTATGCCAAACGTAAGAAGAGCTTTGAGGAACTTGAAAATTCAAAACCTTAAAATACTTATGCACAAATTGTGGCAAACGGAACCATGTGACCTATGATGAGTTTAAGAATTCAAAAACCTTCTAAAATTCATGCATATTTTAGCATATAAAAGATGAGCTTTGAGGAGCTTTAAAACTTAAAACCTTAAAATACTTATGCATAATTTGTGGTAGACAATACAATGTGACATGTGATGAGCTTAAGAATTCAGAAAGCTTCCAAATTTCATACAAACAAACTGTGGCACACAAAAGATGAACTTTGAGGAGCTTGAAAATTCATTGCATGCAAATATTATATGGTAGAGTAAGCCATGCTTGTGATGAGCTTCAAAACTCATAAACCTTCAAAATTTCATGTAAATAGATAGTGGTAGATAGAAGCTTTGAGACATACATTGGTAGACAAGAGCTTTGATGCAAACATAAGTAGACAAGAGCTTTGAAACACACAATTGGTAGACATGAGTTTTGAGACAGACACATGTAAACATGAACTTTGAAACAAACATAGGCAAACATGAGCTTTGAGACACACTGGTAGACAAGACTTTGAGACAAACACAAGTAGCCTGGAGCTTTGAGAAAGATTCATAGACATGAGCTTTAAGATAGACATTGGCAAATAAGAGCTTTGAGGAGTTTCAAAATGACTAAGTAGACAAAAACTATGGCATACAAAACAATGTGACCTATGATGAACTTCGTAACTCAAAAACCTTCCCAAATTCTTGCAAATAGATTGTGGTAGATAGAAGATGACCTTTGAAGAACCTCAGAACTCAAAACCCTAAAAAATTCATGTAAACAAACTTTGGCACAAAAGAAGTATGGCCTCTAAAGAAATCCAAATGTAGTCTGGATCCAAGACATCAAAAATAAAAAGAGTATCAACATGCTTACTTAGTACTAGTGCAGAAAGGAGTTTGATTGTCGCAAGTTGAAAAGAAACACCTCAATCACATAACCAACCCATGTTTCAATATTTGTCCTTCAAAGAATTGAACCAATAATCACAAAAAAATTAAGGGGAAAACACAACTAACAATTAGAAGCATCTAATCAAGCTAAACATAAACACAAAAATCCATCTTAACATAAAGTAAGAAAGCATAGCCAAAAATAAAACTGAGGTGACAAAAATGAAGCGACAAATGGGAGGTAAACTTTTAGTTTAGGGTTTAGGATTTTAGGGTTAGGGCAAACGTGAAAAGTGAAACCCTAAATGGATGAATGTGGTTGAACGAAAAAAGGATGAAAAGATTTGGATGAAACTTAATAACCGACCTATGCAGGTCTGAGCTGTCCCATCAGGGTATCAGTATGGTAGTTTATTTTTAAATATTGATACCCTGAAAACAGGGTATATTGACAAGGTATGAAAATTCTAACACCAGGTCGGGTAGGTTATGGGTCGGGTATTACTTGTAAATAGAACTGGCAGGTAGGGTATTCAATATGTGGACCCGGACCCTGATTGATAACCAGGTCGATTTTTAATAGCCGACCAACACTGGTGAAAACCCAAAAGTTTTCTGTGTTGCTTCTAAACACTAACATGTATACTGTCAGAAGGCGAAAATCAGGGTCTCGAAGAGCATCCCCACCAGTGTTCAGTAGGTGACCCTGCACATTAAAATCAGATGAAGAAAAGTCAAAATAGGCCAGTTTAGCTCAGGAAAATAGTTTTGTTCCTACATATGTTCTCAGTTTGCTGAGGCTGGTAAAAGGCGCAGCAAAGCTGTGAACTTGCTACAAATAGTGTAACAAAATGTGATTTGCCTGATGCTCCCTATGTTTGATTGGCCAAACATAATGATTGGTCCAGGTGGTTTGCAATTATTGATTCCCACATGTTTGCAGTCCCAGTTTCAAATTTATCTGTGGGGTTGCAAAAAAGTAAATAACTAAACTTGAATATGAGAAATAAATATTTTTGCAGGGTCACATACTAAGCACTAGTGGGGATGCTCAAAAACGAAACTTAACATTTCTCAGGATAAATATAACCTTGAAGAGGGCCCACTTGGGAAGGTACCAGTGTAGGTGCTGGTTCACCCCATCCGCCTCATAAGGGTCGTCATTGCAAGCGTGTGACATCCGTGATTCTGTCCTCTCGAAAATGAATCCAGTACAAAGCAATACTAACCGACTTCACATATACTGGAAGTCACTTAAGAAAGACTTTAGTCTGGACTCACATACCACCAAACACGTGAAATCCTTTTGAATGTTTGGTGGTCATGATGAAAGCACAATTCAGTTATGAAAGAGTGGAGTGAAACACGTTCTCGTAAGCCTGGATTCACAGTTGATTAAAAAAATCCCAAACCAGAAAATGGACCAGCCCTCACAAGCCTGCTTAAAAGTCATTCAAAATGTTGAAATTTTTGAAAATTAGACATGGTGGAGTCGTGGAGACTTCAACTAATTTTTTGTTAAAAAAATACTTGGATGAGAAATGAAAAATTATTATTTTTGAAAGTTTAGAGTTTTCTAATTTTCAAATCATTGCTCCCACCTACGAGCACTAGGGGCCTAGATGACCCAATTGGTCCTCCCTGACATTTAAAGATGAAAAGCAACCCACTCACACCTTCTAGTTGTGCCTCTACGCATATTTATCACATCCCATGTATAGTGTTAGTTGTTTCCCCAACCCCACCCATAAACATGAAAAATTGGATAGTATTATATAAGGCAAGAGACTATTTAAATGCCACCAATTGGCCCAACCATTATAATTTATGATCAACCAATATAAAAAAAGTCAAGTTTTTACTTATCCTTGTGAAAACCATTGTATCATGTGCAAATTTAATGTTCTAAACTCATTTTCACACCATTCGTAAGCTATATTTCATTCAAAGTATAGCATACATGCCATTCTAGTGTTGGACATGTACTTGCTGAAAGCATTAAATACACAGGCATGGTATTTGGTTGTTTTAGACAATCTACCAATGAAGCTATTTTTGTGTATGGAGGTGGACAAATTGAAAGTTGGTAACTACCCCTGATGAGCATTGTCCAAGTGTCAGTGTGGCACATTATGCAGAGCCACATTATTATGATGCAGGGTTTCACTAGCTTGACCTTAGTTTTAGGTTAAATTAAAAACAACACTTTCTTATTCAATGCTAATGATAAGAATCTTAGTTCCCTTATGAGAAGTTGGTGGGTTGGAAATTAGAAGGGGACAATAAAACATGCAGAACTAGTAGAACCATGCAAGGCACAAAAAGACAAGCCTGCATAGAGCTAGTTAGGGGGGTATTTAGTGTGTCACTTGATTAAGATTTGCATGTAGAGTAAACCTTTGGTTTTATTAAAAAGATCACATGTCAACACCTCAGTGACTAATTAAACTTATATTGAAGAGGAGAAATTTTTTTGCACTGCTTGTTGCAATTCCAGCTCTATCCTAACATTTCACAGGCATTGACTTATATTTTAATGTTGGCCAATTATATCTCTTATGGATAAATTTCATGGTTTTACACTTTACTAAAATGAATTTTGCTAACCAATACTTGACTCATATTGAAATTTAGACATATGAAATTGGTCCTGGTGTCATCCATATCATGAAAATTACATACCATGGATGTATTGGTCTTGAGTAACAAAACTGAATATGCATACTAGGTGAAAAAATTGAAGTGTGACTCTAAAATATAAAAAGTCAATCAACATGAAGTTAGACTAAAGTTCCCAATCCACAAGCATTAAGCTTGAAAATTCAATTGTAGGTTTGAAATATCCAAACTAAATCAATATGTGAAATTTAGACTGAATTTGTTAATCCACAAGCATTGAACTCTTTAAAAAATACAACTCTGAAATATATATTTATTAAAGAAGGTAGTTTATGTGTTTTGTTTGTCACATTGGGATCTTCCAAACCACAACACCCTCCATTGTGCTCTGGGTACCATTGGAAAGCCCTTAATCAGTAGGGGTGCATCAAGGTACTTTCTAATGTTTAGACCTATGGTGAAAGATTTATTGAATATTGAACAAAAAACTGAGTTTTTTTTTTCAAATTAATGAAATTCCAGAAGCTTTTGGTACTATTAGAAAGCTCTTGATGAATTGGATTTCTTGGAGGTGATTTCATAATTTTTAGAGATAACATGGGGGAGATTTTCAATTTTGAATAATGTTTTGTCATTGGAAATTCATGTAATATTTTTAATGTATTTTCTCACAGTTGGGTCCTATTGGTAAGATCATGTTCAAATTCAAATCAATTACATAGTCCTATTCACCCTTTGGCTAGTGGCACATGTCACACTAGTCTATCCTTCAAGGAAAATAGTTTGTTTGGTTTTTTTGTCATATTGAAATCTCCTAAAGTATGGTGCCCCTTACCTTGCTTTTACTATGATTGGAAAGCCCTCAATAAGTGGGGGTGCATTAAGCTAGTTTGGTGTAGTGTTTCGACCCATGGTGCAAGAGTTACAAATTATTGAACAATTTTGTCAAGAAAATAAAAGAAAAGAAAAAATAAATATTTAAAGGAAATTGGGGCAAGCTCTTAGTATTGTTGGAAATTTGATAATCTCTTGATGAGTGAGATTTTTTGGAGGTGATTTTGTAATTTTTAGACCTAAACTGGGGGAGATATTGAATTTTGAGTAAATTTGGTCAATAGATTTTTAAATTTTTTTTAATATGTGTTTACAATTATGTTCTATTATCAAGTTCCTATTCACACTTGGTTTAACAACATAAGCCACAATAGTAAAAATTAAATTAACATGGAACTCAAATTAATGTTGTTAATCCAAAGCATGGAACTTGAAAAAAAATGCAACTATGAAATATCCAAACTAAATCAACATGGAGGGTCCAAATTTTTTAAGATGTACCAAAATTTTGTCACAATGTTATCCTTTTTTGTTTTTTTTTACCTAGTCCTTTTTTACCATGTAAAGACACATCTATGGATGATTATGATGAAATCTATAATTTTAATGGTCTAAAATATAGTCCTTTTGAAAATTTTGACAACTTTTGACTCAATAGTTTTTATGTGGATGAAAATATATAGGGTAAAAAAGGATTACATTAAGGACTAAGCCCTTTCTGTCCTATGTGGTACACCTTAAAGGATTTTCACCCTAGAACCAAAACTAAAGATGCCAATTCACAAACATTGAACTTGAAAAAAGAAGTGTGGCTTTGAAATATCCAAAACCAAATCAACATGGATTTCAATGACTAAAACCACCAATGTTACACTAAAGACATGGATCTAGGTTACTATATCTATGACTACATTTGTATCATATGTGACACACATGACCACATGATTCCATAACTAAATCAAATTCATTGTTTTGACCATGGCATACACCACTATGTTGATGTGTTAATGGCATGGCTAGACTATTGAAAAAACAAAAAACCCCCCATTTTTTAAAATAAAAAATTTAATGGTTGTTTTGTTTAAGACAATATTACAAATCATGGAACTTTTACATTGGTTTATAAAATTAAGTATTTGAACATTGGACCAAAATTGTTGCTTATGTCATAGACGACTCCTAATGTATAATTGTTAAGTGCCTACAAAAATCCAAAGTGACATATATATGTTGACAAAGATCCTAGCTAACCTATCCTAATTATTTAAAAATATATATGTTGATTTTTTCACATGTTATCATAATTCATTGGACCCAAGACTTGGAATTACCAAGAAATTTATATAATTATTTTAATATAAATGATATTAAAAAAATGGACAAATTGCAAACTAATGCACACCTAAATTTATCAAGTAATATTGTTGGTAAAGAACCTCCCCAATCTTCAAATTTTCAATAGAATGCAAACCTAAGGTGTGATCCCTAAGTGCCAACAAGAAGGATGATGTTGGATTTCAAGATTAAATTAAAATAAACTTTTAATTTGACCTCACAAATGTGTCAAAGTACACAAAACAATAAAAGAGGGGTTAATGCATTTTAGAGTGGTGCATGGATGAGTCACAAACTAATTTGGAATCATCAAATTCATCATAGTGTAAACTTGGGAGGCACCATCTTCCTTCCTATATTATATTCTATAACTCTTCATGTCATCTAAATGATCATTTTTCTGATGACTCTTAAGTGAGAATTAAAAAAACTACCATGTTATGAGTTTCAATATTTATTTCAAAATTCAAGTGTACCTTGTGTACTCAAACTTAAATGTCAAAATTGTATGTTGATGATCTTAAAGCCTAGACCCCTTTTGTTGAAAAAAATTAATAATTTCAATCAATCTTGAATGGTTTTTTTCCCTTACCACATCAATATGACTAGGTTTTGTGATGTAACTCACAATTATAGGATGTCCAAAATGGGATTTGAACCCTCACATCCACAACAAGAATTTGCCTTAACCATCCCACCACCAATGGTGACAAATAATATCATCACAAAAAATCCATGAAGATTTTACATAATTCTAAATGTTATTTGCAAGTTTAAAATTTTGATTTAAATTTATAACCCAAAGAAAAGATTGCACACTTAAAACTATATTAGCTTTGTCTTCAACTAAAGTTGAATATTGCACACTAATGGAAGGCATTTAAAAGGTTGTTTGGTTAAGAAAGCTCTTGAATGAAATTGACATATAAAATTAAGAATAACAATTGTGTTTTATATGACAATGCTAATAGCATCAAAATGGCTAGAAATTATATTTTTCATGCTCAAACAAAACATATTGAAAGCCATTAAAGAATGTATTATTGGAAGAAATTGACATCAAGAAAGTTTTGACTAACCAGCAACAAAAAAATAAATTCTCACCACACCATAAGGAAAAGCAAAGTTTGAAAGGCTACAAGCCATTGGAATGATTTCAAGTTCACTAATTTCGGTATTTTGAATGTAAATTAATCAATTGTATGATCATGAAAATTAAAAAAATGTGGTGCGAAGGAGGTTGTAGAATATTGGAGTTGTGCACCCCATATTATAAACTAGAATGACTATTTATCATGGAGGTTCATGATTTGTTGCCATTTATTATTCATTAACTTTGAGTTGCTTAAGGTGGTGACTCATAATCACAAATAATAGAACTCTAAGTTATTGACAATTTTTCTATGTGTTAGTAGTCATGATTTAAGTTAGAAGTGACGACCCATTAACTTAACATATTATATTTATACTATCGAAGATCAATGTTTAATACTTTGGGGGGAAACATTATTTATTTCAAGTAGTAGAAAATTTGTAATATGTTGAATATGCTCAATTATTTTTCATTTTTTAGGGTGCGGGGGGGGAGGGAGAACTTGAATATTTTTTGAGTTGGCAAGGGAGATGGCAAACATATACCCGAAGGAAAACTACCCAATTTTGGAATCAGAGAAGCTATAACTAATAATGTTGATTTTTATTTTATTGTATCATCTCTTAGATAATTTCTAGACATAAAATGAACCAATAAGAGTTGAAAAAGGCTAGTTAACCCAATTTTTCCCTTTCTAGGAAGATCGATTTTGAGGTTAGGAGTACTGTTCCCAATTTTGTTCCTAATAAAATTGCTAATGGTGTTTCAATATGTTTTTCACCCATTCTTCAATTTTATCCCATGACTTGCCAAATGTTTTTAATGTTGTTTCCACATTTCCCATGTGTACCTTAATTGCATCTCATATGGATTATCCAATGTTTCTTATTGCATTCCCAAAGTTCCTAGGTGTCCTTTATGTTATGCCCATTAGCCCCACCTTTTTATCCAAATTTTGGAAACTTGTTTTTGTGATGTTCTAATCAACTAGGCCCATCACAAAAGAAAATTTCTGAACTTTAATGCACCCACAACCAATTGAAGAAGCATTGTTACTAAAGTTCAACTTTTTTGAAGAAAAAAAAAACAAAAATATTAAGCATTTTGGAAACTACCATAACTATGACATCCAAATCATTGGGCCAACAATTATCCAAAATTGAAAAAGTTGCCTGAGAATACTAACAAGATGGTGAGATCATTAATCAAAGGGAAAAAAACATTTGAACCTCATCAAGCTGCAAACACAATGAAAGAAGAATTGAACAAAGATGGATATGAAGAAAATGTGAATGTTTTTGAGAAATTAGTGGCTAATCTAAAATTGGAAAATAATAAAACTATAGCGAACACTTGGGTATTTTGATTCATGTGTTACTAAGCATGTGTACGGAAATAAGTTTAGTTTCAAAGGTCTATAAAATTTTGTCAAAGTCAAGAACATTAAAGTTTTAGGAGGCAAAATCCATGGTGTGCATGGAAAAGGCAAAGTGTGGTTGTCTTGTGCTTCTAGCAAAATAAAAATTGTTTCTGATGTTCTCTACATCCCAAGTCTTTCAAAAAAAGTATTGTCTATTGGCATGATTACAAAGGAAATACTATGATAGTTGATGTTGAAAAATGTTTGGTTGTACATAAGGTGGATGCAAACATTGTTGTGGCCAAAGGTGTCAAGGATCCAAAGAACAAACTTTATCAATTTCAAATTAGATTTATCAAGTTTTCTACATCATTATTTACAAAAAAATGTGTAGAAGAGGAAGGCCTACAAACTTGTGATGCACACCAATCAATGTTTTGGCATATGAGGTTGCCACACTTGCATTATTGATTTCTTTACACATTAAGTGCTAAGAATTTGGCAACATGCATACCAAGATTAACCAAAGTAATAGAAGTTTGTGTAAAATGCATGGATAACAAGTGATTTCAAAAGATGATTCCCCACAAGATGTAATCAAGAACTAAGGAGGTGTTAGAGCTAGTACACATAAACATTTGTGGGCCTTTTCCCACCCCATCACTTTTTAAATCTCACTATTTCATCACCTTTATCAACAATCATAATAGAAAAACTTGGATGAAAAGTTTAAAGAAAAGTCTCACGCATTTTTTGCATTGAAAAATTTCAAGAATGAACTTGAAATAGAGACAAAAAACCAATAAAAAAGCATGGATCAAATAATGGTGGGGAATGCATCAACAATGAGTTTTTAAAATATTGTCATGATATTGGGATTTGAAGACAATTTAATTAGGCTCACACACCTCAATAGAATGGGGTCTTCGAAAAAAAATCAAACCATCATTGAAAAGGTTAGAATCATATTGTTAAAAAGTAGACTACAAAAAAATTTGTTGTTGAAGGTGGTGAATATTGCTAATTATGTGGTGAACAATTCACCATTTCAAGCTAATCAAGGCAAGACACTAGAAGAATTGTTCTAGGAAAAAATTGAACTTGGAACACTTGAAGATATTTTTTTTGGGGGGGGGGGCTATTCAATATTGGGGTTCCAAAAAAAAGAAAAGGGATTTTAGGGCTTTTGTAGAGCTACATTTTGCAATAACCTTTTTTTGAAACAAATTTAAGTGAGAAAATTAAAATAGTCCAATTTAAAATAATTCATGTGATGGTGGTGTTTTTTCACATGCATACATAATTATGTATCGATATTTTTGTTTATAACTATAAAATAAAATAAAACCCCAAAAAAACCCAAAATGAGATACAATGGACAACCAAACATGTTATTTGGCAAGATTATTTCCTACACATGTGACCTACACTTAAAGCTAAACATTTTGAACCCATTGAACATAATATTTTTGCCAAATGGTTTTTTTAAAAAAATCCTTGGCCTTGTAGCCCTTTCCTCCAAAATTTCAAGACTTTGAAATTTTTGTAAAATTTGGTTTTTCATCAAATTCACCCAATGAACAAGTATTTTCTTAAGAAGGGACATGGATTTTTCACACTTTGATCTTTGATCCCATCGGGAAGGAATTTAACCCAAAATCTAAATTGTGTTGGTTAGTGAATTATGATACTCACACCAATGCATACAAACTATTCAATCCAAGAATTAAAAAAATAGTTTTTAATCATGATGTAACATTTGACAAGACATGTATTGGACCAAGGACTCACAAAACATCATAGGAAGTTGTTTCATCATTGGAACCAAAAACTTCAAGTGAGTTTTAACATGGCCCCATATTCCAAGAAGTTTCCCAAATGTGTCTCAAGCATTAATAGGAAATTCGCCTAAATGGGGTATTTTCATTGAAAGATCATTAAATCGAGAAAGTGAGTCTTTCCAAAACATGACCCTTCTCCAAAAAGGTCAAATGATGAATTGGAGAAAGAACAAGATTCTACATAACAAACCCATACTAATATGCCACAAGAACAACCAAGATGAACAAAAATGATGCCTAGGCATTTTAACAAGTTCACTGTGGGAGTAATTGACCATGTTTGGGAATCGATCATTTTTTTCTAGAACAATAATAAATAACATATGGGAAATGACAATGGTTGACAAAATGAATTCCATCTCACACAACCATATATGGGAATTAATTGAATTGCTTGTATAGGAAATAGGCCAATAACAACCAAATGGATCTACAAGGTGAAAAAAACTCCATGAACAAAGGCTAGGTTGGTGGTTAAAATGTTTGAATAGAAGGAAGGTTTTTTTCAAAAATCTTTTCCTCTAGTAATCAAGTGGAAGACAATAAGAAGTGTGACAACTATTGCTACATGTCTCGGCTAGAGAATTTCACAAATGGTTGCATTGTTTTAAAAGAGGAAGTATACATGAAACATTTTGAAGGTTTCATAAAGTCATGATCTAAACACTTGGTTTTTAAACTTAATAAATTGTTTTATGGACTTTGTCAAATGTTTTGAGCCTAGTAAGAAAAGATTTTTTTTTTCCAAAAATTTACACATGATTAAATGTGAAACAAATTCCAATCTTTTTTTTTGGCATAATAAGGGAAAAAATTGTTAGTCATGACTTACATAGACGATCTTATCATCATAAGAAACATAGAAGGAAAGATTACATGGTTCAAGGTAGAGCCAAAGCAAAATTTAAAATGATGGATCTAGGGTCGCTTCAATGCTACTTGGGTGTTAATTTTACATTTGTCAAGGAAGAAGTATTGAAATATCATATAGTGAAAATATGCTTCAAATTTTTGACATGGTAAATGGTAATCCAACGAAAGTGCCAATGGCAAAAGAAACCAAACTTGAATAAAACATGAGGGACCAAAAGGTGGACTCTACTACCTAAAGGAAGATGATGGAAAAACCAATTTACTTAGCAAATATTATACTATAAATCAGCTTTTTCATGTCTGTGGTTAGCTGATTTTTAGCCCAACCAACATCCACAAAGCCTCCAACTCAATGTTATTCCCTTTCCTAAAAATAATTCCATAGTTTATGGTACCCTTCACATACCTAACAATTTGATTTATTGCATTTAGATGGGAATTTAGGATTTAGGGTTTATAGACATTCTAATGGAGGACAATTTTGGAGTTGATGCAAATGTATCCTTGCTTACATTTAACATTAAAAAATAAGTATGTGTTGCTTAGATTATACCATTCCATTTTTAAGGAAATATGAATAGCAAAAAACCATAACATGTAATCTTTGATGTTGAACCTTAGTTTTAAGAGTTGGTCTCTTCTTTCATTGGTTATGAATAAAGTGTAACTATTGTTGAAGAGTATGATAAGAAAACTTTGTTATGAATGTTGTTGAAATGCCATCACATATTGCATCCTTTGGCAAATTTTGATTCTTTGGTATAGATGAGGTATAGTCAACCATTTGATGAGGATTTTGGTTTAAATATTTTCAAGATTACTATAATTGGCACAAGGAGCTTGTCAATATAAGGGAGTCATTTATTTTTAGATGATACCAATTGAATGTGAAGGATATGAAATGAGTGGTGGGGGAAACATGACACTAGTAAAAATCAGCCA
>Ga0209611_10004215_pt1 | contig 24673 bp, 13 predicted proteins | sample S1TSphgellanicum_3_FD_187693 | JGI IMG/M metagenome (GOLD analysis project Ga0209611, IMG submission 187693) | Host-associated microbial communities from peat moss isolated from Minnesota, USA - S1T2_Fc - Sphagnum magellanicum MG (SPAdes) (version 2) | ecosystem: Host-associated > Plants > Peat...
TTTCAAATTAACATTTTAATTTCGTTTTTTTCCCTCTTGCTAAACATCACACCCTTTTAAGCAAAGTGGAGCTTAGAGTGGAGACATTCAAATGGAGATGGCTACAATTGATTCTAGGTAGTTTGACGATGGCAATATGGAGGCTACTAATGCTATTAGCAAGTGCTTGTTTGGTGATGGTAACGAGACAACATACAAAACTGGTGATAATGATGAACATAATTTTGGTGAGGAACTGCAGTCGTGTCCAAATAGAAAATCTCCATCAAAGGCCAAGAATGTGGTAATAAGATCTTCCAAGCCTAGTTTGAAGATTGCATTGAAATCAAGCTCCAAAACAACAATGAAATCCTTTGGCTTGAATAGTGAAAAGGTAAGCTTCTCAATTAGTGTTACAAACTTGAAATGAAACCTAAGGAGCATTTGCATAAAAAAATGTATACATTATGTTTGTTTTTCCAAGGAATAGTGAATCGTCATCTTTTGTTTGTGGGATTGGCTTCTTTTGTTTATGATTTTTACATTTTGCTCTACTTGAATGTCAAGTTATTTTCTTCAAATGGTGCCAAACTATTGTTTTTCCCATCTTTCATCTATCCCTTATACAAGTAAATTTATGTAGCACTGAAAACTTTAAATAGAATGTGCCTTTTTAAGGTTTTTGCATTAGGTTGTGTGTAACCTAACGTTGTTTTGCAAGCCAATGGGTTGCTGATTTGGTGGTTTAGATTTTTTTTTCTAGTTATATTGAATGAAATAATGTAGTCAAAATAATTATTAGAAACAAGGCTCTTGCACATTACTTATGCACTTTGTTCTATCATTCATAGGGAACATTTCAATTGGAAACAAGGTTTTCTTTCTCCATGCAATTTTTTATAAAAGCTTCATTACTTGGTTTGGAAATTTCATAAGCCTTAGCATGAAGTCATCTCATTCTATTTCCATTCAAGTTGACTCAAATTATAAGTGTTGCCATGTATCTGTGATACTTTGAAGGGGTACATGCATATGTGGTTCTAATGAGGGCAATCACAATTAGATTACTGCTAATTAAAAATCTGACCCTTTTTTATTTTTGTAGATCGATGCAAACAAAGATTCCATGTCTTTCATGTTATTGGTCTATATGTATGTCTTTTTGCTTTGTTTCTAGCATCTAAACTGTTATTGGGTGGTTTTATAATATCTTCAGATGCACTTAAGAACATGAATTTGGTTATTGGTTTGTTATGATATGAATGTTATAAGTTGGTAGAATGAGTACCACATTAAGTTGCAATAGGTTCTACATGGGCATTTTGGCAATGCTTGAAATAGGTAGTCGTCTAGAAACATGGAAACTGTTTAAAATCATACCTTCATTGGGTGGATTTTCATCTTAATGGAATGAATATTCCAAGGAGCTAGAAGGAATATGCATAGTGCAACTGACTTTGAGCATTAGTATGACTTGGGATGGCATGTTGTTAGGCTTTACTATGGTAGCGTACTTTGAAAGAAAGAATAATTGGTATACTTGTACTTTGGGAAGGGTTTTAGATCAATTGATCCAAAATTGCTTGTGGTCTTTTGTGGTCAACCAATGTAATGGTTAGCTTTATCTATAAGGATTAATATTTTTGCTGATATGTTAGATTCACAACAAAGTCATTAACCTTGAATATAAATTTTTATTAGTGTATAATTGTTGGGTTGCAATTATTAAGTGGTGGCTTCTTGCATCTAGGGCATATTTTTGTTGTATTGATAAAGATCTTGTGACTTGAGGATGTTGTCTTTGAATGTCACTTGGTAGATTGTTGAAGATCTGGAAAATCTAATCCTTACTTTGTATAAACATGACTACAAAATCTTTGTGGTAGTTTTTATGTCCCTTGGATGGCATATTGAAAGGTGAGATTTTTGATTGCCAATGAGTTTTCAAAAATTGACTTGCCCAAAGTTCATTTGGGATCACCCCTATTTGGATTCCATTCAAACTACATTTGAGTTGTACTCAAATTCCCCCTAGATTCCACTGAAACTACATTTTAATTTCACCTAGATTCCACTCAAACTCCATTTTAATTTCATTCAAATTCCACTCAAACTACACTTGAATAGCACCCAAATTCTCCCCAAATTCCACTTTTGATGTATAGTCTTAAGTCTAGAGTAAAATACATATAATCCCTACTACAACCCTTATCCCCGTATGTTTTATGTCTCATCTATTGCTTTCTTTGTTGAAATAGGCATCTATAGTTTAGTCATGACTTAGCTATTAAAAAAAAAAAATTAACTTAATTGGTAGGGTTTGCACTATTTTTTATTTATCCATGAATGTCCAATTTTTTTCAAGTTTTCCCATTTGATCATATAAAAGTCATATAAACTAGGGATGTAGTTTTAAGTATATATTTTTGTCATATGATTAAAGGGTTCACTATTTTTATTATAGAAACCCACATCCAAGTTATGATTTTTATAGCTCTAGGTGTGTCCAAGGTTTGGAGAGACAATGCTTATGGCCATTTTATGGCCTAGATCTCCAAATTTGGGTTATTTGCATAAATTTTTCAAGTCATTAAAATATATCCACCACTTTCTTTCAATTATGTCCTTTTAATTTTTAGGGCCAACATTTTAATCTTACACAAGTGAGGCTAGCTTCAATCCAAGACATTATTTTACATATAACATGTTAGTGGGCATACTAAAATTAAAGTGATTAGAATATTCTAGACCATAATGTGTTTGATTCAAATTTTATGGGTGTTAGGTTTAGATATGTGTCGGGACCTTTCCTTAATGTGTGTTACAATTTAACATGAATTTTAATCAAATGTGAAACAACATGATGCAAAAGGTGTTATGTCACTAATTATTGTAATTGTACACCATAAAAACTTAGTAAGGTGCATGCCCTTCATGTGGGGGTGTTTGATAAATTTCCTTTTTGCATGGTTAAATTATGTTTTGTTTCATTTACTTTCCTATTGACAACTAGTACAACAATAGAGCTTTGGCATACCTTGATTTGCCATAAATCATAATAATGGACATGTAAGCCTTGAACCATAAGTCTTGACGTGGGGTTGGTGGGAACGAGTTGGTAATTGTTGGACTATCATTAATTGAATGTCATTTAGAAGGAGATGAATATTGTTGCCAACCCCCAAATTTCTTTAAGTTATGTATGTATGTATGTATGTATGTATGTTTGTTTGTTATGCTTTTAGTTAGAAGGTTGAGTGTAACTTTCATGTAAATATAGGAGGTGGCTTTACATTTTCATGAACATAAAATAATTTGTGAGTGAGGAGAAACTGCAAATCCCCACTTTACTAGGCTAGAACTTGTTTAGGTATTTTTTTTTACTAACGATTACTTATTAACAACTTGTGTTGATGATGACCCCATCTTTGTAGGGTCAAAGGCTTTAAACATAATTAGGTGTTGTATGGCACCTAGACCTCCTTGGAATGCCCCAACTGGGCCTAGAACTTGAAACAAGTACACCATTTGTGTAGGATGGCCACCCATGGGGCTCGTAGGTGCCCCATACTAAATGCCAGATGGATTGCCACCCCATTGCCCAATCACATACCAAGCATTTATGGATGGCATTGTGCCTACAACCCATGCAATTTGGGATCCCAAGTGGGCCCAAACCATCATCACATGAATTGTAGCATTCCATTTGTTTGATGCACATATAGTCCCTCATTGGCACATGCTTGCAATCTAGACATTCATTCAAATGTTAAAACATGCAATTGTTCACAACTTGTATGTGTGAAAACCTTGATCAAGATATGGCATAAACATTAGAAAATAAAGGTCATTGAATACGGTGGTTATACATATGTGGACTAGAGATGGATCATAGGTGGATGGAACATAGGGGTAAGATAAGTGGAGCAAGGGTGGAACATACATGTGGATAATGTAACAAAAAAAGAAGAAACTCTTGACCAAAAAAAGGAAGGGCGAAAACACTATGGAGAATTCCATTGGGAGATGAAGGATGTAGTAGCAACATGCCACTAATCACTCACTTAGATTTCGACAAATGCACAAGGTGAGATCATAAAGTTGAAAGGGGTTTGGACAAAAACCATCAAGGAAGTTGCATATGAGCACATTGACGTGACACATGTGAACTTCAAGGCATAAAATTTGAAGCAATGGGAGGCCATCCATGCAAACCTAGCCAAGGTCTTTTATTATGATCCACCCTTGAAAGATAGGACAATGGAAAATTATGTGAAGGAACATCTACCATCTACCAAGAATGCATGGAAGAAGGTGTGGCTAGCCAAGGGCAATGTTGGACGCCCGAACAAATGCCCTATCCATGTATGGAAATCAATTGTCCGATATTGGAAAACTCCAAATGCTCAACAAGAATCGAAGCAAATGCAAGGGATTTGTGGCCATGTGCAAATTCCCCACACACATGGTTGATGGACCCTATACCATGCAACACAATTAAAAGTAAGTAGGACGTCACATTTAAGTGTAATGCACCCAACTATAGGTGTTTACATTTTTTTGTGCCAAAGTGGATGTGTGTGTGTGTGTGTGCGTGCGTGTGTTGTTGAAATTAACATAAGAAAATATGTCATGTAGGTGTTAGATGAGCATGGTGAAGGAGAAGGAGTTGTAAGGGAAACCATACCCACCAATTAGGCACAAAAAATGTGATTAAGGCAAGTTAGGTTTTTCCCAAGGAATATGGGTGGTCTATAGTATAGTATGCTAGTGATGAACTTCAAAATATATTGTCAAAATTCTTTCTAGTTAGTTCATCCATTTCTATCCAATATATTTCAAGTTTAAAAAAAACCAATTTGTTGAAAATATATATCAAATTATAACAATCAATGTTAAATGTGATGATGAGTGGACTAATGTGGTGAAAAGTAGGTGGTGGGTTCTAGCTAAATTATAGGTGGATTTTAAGTGCAATGCAAGTACTAAAGTGGACTTGAAATGGATCCCTGATATAGGAAGTCCAATTTACACAATGGTGTAGGGATACCTTGAGCATGAGATGTGGCATGGACATGTTTTGAAAATGTTATGCATATAGTTTGGAAATTCAATTTCCACCTTCTTGTCTTTCTTACATGTGGTTTTAACACCATGGGTTATCATGTATGCATCAAAGGGAAAGGAAGATGAGCAAGCTAAAGAGGCAAGTCCTGAAGAGGAAATACTTGCAGATAAAAAAAGACTTGCCAAATGAACACAAATATGTGTGAGTGAGGCAAATTATCAAAATCCTAATCAAAAATTAAATATCATGACTATCCATGGGTTTATAGTTCTATAGTGTAATCAACATAAACATATGTCAAGAATCTCTTTCAACTGCACTCGTTGCACTATAATATTTGATCTAGAGCAAATGTTGTAACTAGTTAAAATTAAGAAGTGATATAGTTAATTGTATTGGTCAATTTGTCAAGTGTGGTGGCAAGTGGAATATGTGTGGACCAATGGTGAGAACTAAATGGAACCTAAATGGAATGTAGGTGAAATAAGTGGAATAAAAGTGGAATAAGTTTGGAACAATGGTGAAAACCAAGTGTAATTTAGATGTACTCTTGATGAAATACAAGTGGAATACATGTGGAATCTAAGTGGATCCTTAGTACAAATGTTTAGTACACAATAATTTGAAGACAATTTGAACATGAAATGTGATGACGAATTTGAATGAATATGGCTTGGAAATCCATTATGAACATTAATTTCCTTCCCATTTGTGGTTGTAACTTTGTGGGTTGTCATGTCGATATCAAAGGCAAAGCAAGTTGAGGAAGAGGATTAGTGATACACATGAAAAAAGACATGGCAAGTAACAACGGAAACATTTGAGTGAGGCAAGTTAGCAAAACTTCTAGTTCCAATAATAAATACACATCATGGGTGTAGAACTGTGCAATGCAATCAATTGGGCCACATGTCAAGTTTCTTTCTAGGAAATTCACCCTTAAAAAACTATAATATTTGATGTGGACCAAAGGTGGAGTCTATTAAAAGTGAGATGATATTTAGCTTATTATATGAATCAATGTCATGTGCTTTGACAAGTGGAATACAAATGGACCAATAATAAAAACCATGTGGATAATAGAGTGGAAAACAATTGAACTCTATGTGGTCCATACAACTGGAATATTAATGAGATCCTTAGTAGTAAGTCCAATGCACAACAAATGAAACATAAAGAAAGACTTGCATGCATATGGTCTACAAATTAAATTTTCCACATGTTATTGTCTTTTCCATGTACAATTATAACCACAATGTGGGTTTTCATGTAGGCATCAAAGGGAAAGCAAGCCATGGTGGACTTGCAAGAATCAAGGTGGAAGCTATCCTTGGAGGCAAAGGTGGAAACTTTTACTCAAGGAATGGAGGAGTTAAAAAGGTTGATAGTGAATAAACATTCACAAAGGCGACACAAGATGTTGCCTACAAGAGGGTTGGAGTATGATGAAGAACTTCCATCACCCACACACACAACGGCAATCAATTCATTAAAAGAGTTTGCAAGCGGGTTGTGTCAAGCCTGGAACAATCAAACCCACCCCTACCATTGAGCCTTCTTTGAAAGGACCTACAATAAGCTTGTCAACATTGGCAAGGTAGATATTGTGGCTGATACAATTGTGGAAAAATCATGGCTACAAGAAACTCAAGGAAATCAAACTTAGGAATTATTTCCACTGTGAACAATGAAAGGTTGGAGGTCAATAAGGATCATGTTGAGGTTCAAAAAAAGGAAGTTACAACAATTTTTAGGAACCTTGACATTGAATTTTTATGCAAGGAGACAAAAGTGGGTTCAAAGGAGGTGAATGAAGCAAGTGATGATGGGGCATTCACAGAAGAGGAGAAGAGCTATGGGGGGTCTAAACCCAAGGAGCCTTCCATTTAGGTCACCTTACCATTGGATGAATATACCCAACTGCCACATGTGGACACCCAAACCACCATTCAAAGACACATGAATACACATTACAACTCACATTTGGGGATTTCACAAAAAAAATCTAGGGCAAAAAGGAGTGGAAAATTAAACAAACCTTGCAATTGGATATTATTAACACATTGCCACTCAATGAACTTCCAAAAGACAAGAATATTGAGCTACAGGGAATGGAGAATAGCCCATAGAACTCAACCCAAGGTTAGTGTGAGCTCTATAAAAGCATTTCAAGTTGAGTCCAAATGTGCTTCTTGCATCCCTCCTTTGCATGTCCTAAGATAACCAATTTGAATATTTGTCAATGGTTGATGGGCATCTATATGATCGAATTTTCCCATATTTATTTGGAAACATTCAACCCCACATATGAGAGGTGAAATATGATCTACTTGAAAATTGGATATAATTATTTGGTTCATCATGATATCTATGTCTCTTGTAGTATTTGTACAAAGTTTTGACAATTGATTTGTTTTTCTAGAAGGTGAAATAAGCTAGATTATCAACATGGGCTTGTTTTACTTGGAGATTGTTGAAGTGACTTATACCAAGCTTGGAATTCCAGTGATGTCTGGGTGGAGTTTAAGTGGATTTTGAATGGATCTTAAGTGTATTCCATGCTAAAACATAGTGGAATATGGGTGTGTTGTAAGTTGAAATGTCATGTACACCATGTTGGAATTATCATGAGGTCTATATGGAATTTAGAGTGGATGAGCATAATGTAATGAATGTGGAGCTAAAGTGGCATGTATAAGTGGGATGTGCGTGGATTTATGGTGTAATGCATATAAAAGAATAATGGAATATATGTGGGGTGTAAATGCAACCAAAGTTGTAGTGTCATATATGACGCGCTCCCAAGTCCCTTGCTAGACCCACTTGAGGGTCCAAGTATGTTGAATTGCGGAAAGTTAGGACTTGACGGCCGCTCCCGACTTGCAGCACTAAAAGGGGGTAGAGGGGCGTGCTAGAAGTCCCGAGATTAAACTAGGAAGAGGGACAAGTATTATCTCACTCGAATCTGCATCCAAAACCAACCACAAGAGGGTTAGTTCACATTTGGGAACACCCTTGGGTGTTGGGACAAGCCACGGGCACTTGGACACACTTGACTCACCACGACCCGGACTCAGGGGAAGCCACCACCTTCCCCCATATAGTATTCTCTGCAGCTTTCCACCGAGGCTACATCCAAATGGCTCTTTTTCCTGGGACTCCCAAGGAGGAGTCCCGAAACTGTCCCAGGTTGGAGTCCTGGGACTTTGGGAGCTCATATCTCCCGGCTTCGACCTCTGATTGGAGTGAGGTCTAAACCAAAGCTGTAGGTTTCCTCGAGAGCTTTCTAACGCCATGTCACACTCCTTCAGTAAACGTCAGGAAAAGGTCGATTCCCGACTTTTAGTGGTCAGGAGTCAAACTACCAGTTTGACTCCCGGCCCTTCTTTTGCCCATAACTTGGGTTGCAGATGTCCAAATGGCACATGCGAGGCCATTTTGGGCATCTACACTTCAAGACCTTTTCATTGATATAAAGAACATTTCAATGCAAGATGTTTTGCCCCTTGAACTCGAGCTCTGAGTTTTTGGGAGTCCCGGAGGACTCCAACTTCCCACTTTTGGGGGTGTGAGTTTCATCCTCACACTTATCCCAAAGTGGGGTTGCGACAATATATGCCACGATGGAATTTTAATGAGTTTTGTATGGAATATTATAAAGTTTGGACCTAAAGTGGATCGGTAAAGCGTAATGGATGTGGAGTTGAAATGAAACACATGTGGTATGTAAAATTTGGAATGCATGTAAAACCATAATTATGGAATAAAAATTTGGTAGACTTGGCATAATATTTGGGCTAACAATTGAGAGATGTGGGGTCTAGTTGTAATTAATAAAGTAGCCTACACCTAATTGTTATTTAGATTTAATAGTCAATGTGATTCTATATTAGTTTATTAGTTGTTGGAACTAAATTATTTTTTAGAAGGTGGGAATAGGTCCTGGGTTAGCAACATAAGTTTCTTTTACATGGATTTGTTCAAGTGCCTTTTTCCAAGCTTGGAAATCTAGTGAGTTCTAAGCAAAGTGTACATGGAACCATAGTAAATTAACCATCTAATGCCTGTAAACTCATAGTGGAATGTATGTGAAGCTAAATGCAACCTAAGTTGAAGTTGAAATGGATGAGATTGGATGGGCAAAATGTAATGCATGTGGAGCTAAAGTGAAATGTAAATGGGATGTAAATGGAATGGGTGTGAAGCCATAATGCAATGTAGGTGGGGTGAAATGGGGTGACAATGGGGCTACCAATTGAAAGATACCCAAGTCACTTTACATATGCATTATAATGTTAATCCACCTTAAACCCATATTCTAATTAGTAGCCCCATTATAGATTAGGCATCATTCAATTGGTAGTCCGTTAGATGTTTCTTAAAGGCACCCTCCACCCAATTGTTATCTAGATGTACCAATTATTGTGCCTTTTGGTAGAAATGAAATTTAATTCTTGTAGAATTATTCCACACTGTTGTAACAATAGATTTGCACTTCACATGCATACATTCACTATTTCTACTCTAATTCTCAACACACTTAACATTGCCAGTCATTAAAACACCATATTCATGGTTATTTCATATAACAAAAATTTGTAGTTCAGAATACATTGTAAAAAACTCCAGAAACAAGATTACAATTCATTTCATCATATTCTGATACTATAGAAAATTTACACAATGATATAAACATAAAATTCACTGCAGAAGTCTGTGTGTATCTATATTACTAAAAACATGAATCAAAATTACAACAAAATCCCATTTTTTGTTGAAAAAAATCAAAACAACAATTAAAATCTATGGTATATCAAAACAAAATCATGGGTTTTTTTATTACAAAGTACTTACAACTCTTCCCACTTTCCCAAAATTATGTCTATATAATCCCCCTCTTCCTCAAATCTTCCCTCTTGGACAATCCCAAATCACATCATCATGATTCAAAACCAACAAGAATTTAAAATTCAAAACTACAATGTTCCATGAACAATCCTTGTCCTAAATGTTTTGTTCATCCAAATCATGTAATCATCTTACCCCCTTAACATTACCCCCTTTATACTTTGGATTTTGTTTTCGAAAGCCATGAAAATGACAAAAAATGAAATGTGAGTATTTTGTATCCTTCTAAACATATGTCTCCTCTATGATAGTCTTTGTAGTCTCAACCTATACGACAACTAGTGGTTTTGTACCTAGTTCTGGCTTTGTAGTTCTTACCTATATCTCCATCTTTGCAGTTTTGACCTCCTCCTCCACTAACTTAACATGTGGTTCTATTTCCAAAAGTTGTATCTTAGATACCTCTTCTTTTGTTGTTGGAATAGTTTTCACTTGTTCTTGTTCCTAAATTCTTTATGGTTCTTTCTCTTCTTGACCTTTTTTTCTGAGGTCCTGTGGTTTTTATGTTTATATCTCCTCCTCCTAAGCTACTCCACTTTTGAAGTCACGTGGTTCCTCAATCTGTACTTCTTCGTCCTGAACTCTTCCACTAGCCCCTACTTCAATATCCTCATCTTGGCCTGATACTTCTATACTTGTTGGATTGCCATAGATAAAATCTGGATTTTTTTTTTGATAAGCTTCCAACTCATACCTCATAATTTTTCATCAGCTTTATGCTGAACTAGATTCTTCTCCAAGTCCTTTATAAAATATTGTTCTGTAACCTCCCACCATTCCTTAGATTTTGCTCAAAAAATTTCATTTTATTTTTTGTCTTCATCAAGGTATAGTACTATAACATCTATTCATAGTCCTATGGTCTTTTCTTGATAGCAACTAAATTCAAATTCTTCCTTTGTTCCTATGCCATCTCTAACTATGCGTGTAGGTGCTGCAAATTCCTCTGATATTTCTTCTATTCTTCCAACAACTTCTCTTTCTCTACCTTTGTTGTCTTTCTTCAAAGCTCTTTAGATTGTAGCAAAGATACATTCTTCATATTTACCAATTGCAAATATGTCAAACATTCTCCTTCTCTTTCTTTTCCTTAATCAATGTTTTCACATGACTACCCAAAGCCTCTTGTTGCTTATGAAGAAACAATGCCTCTGTCCATTTCTTTTTTGCAGTTTCCCAAATTTTAAACTTCTACCTTAAATCATGTAGTTCTTCATCTTGTGACTTTAGCCATCTTGTGCTACCCTTGAGCTCCTCATTCTCATCTTGTAGTTTATTAATGAACACTTCAATTTTTTACTTAGCCTTTGCCATGTTTTTCTTCCAAATTTCCACATTATGCTTATACCCCTTCTTGAAGTCTCTCTCCTTATCCAATTCCTCAATGCCTTCTCCTTCTCCCTTATAGCTAATCTATTCTTCAAATTGTTCACCTCCAAGTCAAATTCCCCATATGTAGATTCACAATTGCCATCACTATAAGGAATTTTGTCCATACCAACCTTCGTTTTTGTGACTTGTGTCCAAATCAACCTTTTTTTCAACTACTACTACAACTATCCTTTGTGGCACCATGGTAAAAATGATTAATAGTTGCAAATTCGACTCCACATTGGTTTTAAGTTGTAGATGCAACTACACTAAAAAACAAACCCCATTTTTTGACTTGTTTTAGGTGACTAAAAGTGTCTTTTACGACTATTTTTTTTTTAAATAGTCGCAAAAGACACTTTTAGTCGCCTAAGACAAGTCGAAAAATGGGGTTTTTCTTCTAGTGCTATGACGTGTGACTATAATTGGCTTGGATGAAAAGGAAGATGAAAATTGTAGCCTTATCATCCATGATTAGTGTCCTCCAACAATAGATGAAGTTTTAATTGTTTATGTAATTATTAACATGGTTCATAGGTGACTAGACAATACGTGGTGTCTTCTACAACTTGAATTACAATTATATGACATAGTTGCATATGTGTTAATGGCTATGTATATGTAGTGCCTACCATACACCATGTTAACTTTGATTTGTGTATTCTATGTTTTTTTTTGGTCACATAGCCAAAATGGGGATGATCCATCTATGTCTTTTTTAAAAATCAAATATGACTAGAAGCTAAATGTAAAAATATACATTTTAACAATCTCATAAAAACAATGTAATCATTCCCAAACAACAAAGAATGGCTACGTGTCATAAAAGTGCATGTGTAGAAATCTAGTTTGTAAGGGTGCATTTTGTTTAAATCATGGGTATTGCAAATTTTTTAAAAAATAGTTTTAAAACTTTCAATTTTATTATAACTTTTGGGCTATATATAGCCACCAAAAAATAAGGACCTTGGATTTTATGATGATTTGGTTCCCTTAATTACACATTACTACAAATTACATGTGCAAAAAGAAATTGCATAAATTTAATGTGTTAGAACCCCAATGTTTACAAAAAAAACTTTTTATAGATTGAAGTATTACTTCATTATAAATCAATAAGAAAAAAAAGTCAAACACCAAATCTAACAATCTTAACTTGGTTTGAAATTAAGCCTTTATATCTTATAGACAATTCTATTTTGTTGAACATTGGAAACCCCACACTGCCCAACATTTGAATCATACAAAAATTGGAATTGACCACCTCAACATTAATTTTGGTGGCAGACAAACTTCAATAAAATTTGTGTAGGAAATCAAGTCCATACAAGTATCAAACATCATCTACTACTATGTTGGTCCTTAGAGCTTGACTGGCAAAAAATGCACCTTCTTTAAACAATTCAATTGCCCCTACCAATCTCCTACTACTACCTACATCTTCAAACATTAATGGGGCTTCAAGGCTAGATGCCCTTCCATGTGTCTCAATGTAATCTTCATACATGTTTGCCATGACTTGCTAACTTTTCGACTCTTTGTGAAGGACAACCTTCCAAAATGGTGCTCAAGGATCACTCCAAAAGAAGACTTGTTGAATTTGTGATGGGAACACAAAAGGCTCATCAAATTCATGTAGCAAATGTCGAAAATTGGCAAGAAGAAAGTCAACATTATCTCACTTGTAAGTGGGTTCTTTGTTGTTAATCCCATTCTTCACGCATTGACACCAAAATAAAATAATGGGTGAAGAAACTAGATCGTAACACTACTATAAATTTTGGGTTTTGCAATTATCGTTTGCAATTAAAATTTTAGTTGCATGCGACACATGTAATTGAAAATTTGTGTAGTTGCATAAAACAAGTTGCACATGACATTCAGTTGCATGCGACACTACGTATGCAACATGTATATATAGTGTTAATATACATGTTCATACATACATACAAATCCAAATGTAATTGCACCTTATGTGCAACTCTCTTTGCAACTACAATGCAACTAATCAAAATATGACACATGTTTAGAAATTAAGCAACTAGCTTGTGGACACATGTCACTATTTAAATTTTTTGTGTTTTCAAAATTAAAAATTCATTGGATTAATTTCAATCATTAAAGTTTATGCCATTATGATGATGATACCTGGCACACCATGGAATGTTCATTGACCATTTGACACACGTTCATTTTAACACCAATTATATGGTGACACATGGTAATCAAAGCCCACCTATTTTTTTAAAATTTAAATATTAATCAATGAAATTTAAATTGTCCAATTTATGGTTAAGAAGATGTTGACACATGGTGCGTAAGTAGGTAGGTAATAATTAAACCCTATTAATTAGGTTTACTTAAATATGCAAATAGGTTGAAAAGTAATTAGACTTAGGTTATATAGGTAGGTTTAAAATAATCCAATTTTATTTTTAGGTTTAACCATTTCATAAGGGTCAAGTTTTTTTCATTCACTCATCCCCAATGGCACTTAATATTTGGCTACTACATAGCTATTGCTCCTACTTATATATTAAGCCAAATAGAATTCGAAACCAAAGGATATATGGGTTAAAGCATTCCATTGCAAACCTCATGAACCAACCTAGTTACACATTAGATACAACTAATGTATTAGATCATACCAACTAGGGGAGGGCTCTGTTGCTTTTGGTGTGCAAAAAAAACTTGAAGCCCTCCTCTTGGCGCATCTAACACATTAAGAATCATTGAAAACAAATTAGAAATGAGAAAGTTATGGCCCCCCAAAGTAAAAGGGGTCAAAAACTCAAAAAAAAAAAATATTGAACACTATAAAGGCCAATTTTTAAACACCCAAAAAGTTCATTTTATGTTGTTTTGTTGTTATTAGAGTTCTAATATGATTTGTAGGACTTTAGTTGGCGCTCCTATAGCACTTTAAATCGTTTAAAATGAATAAGAAATAAGAAATTTATGAGGTTTGAAAGTAAGAGGGGTCCAAAGAAAAAAAACAAAACAAAACGTTTTGTAACTTGGAAAGCTTATTTTTCTTCTTGTTAGTTTTTCATTACTCCTTTTCTTTTGCACTTCAAAGATGATTATAGGATATTTTAAATAATTATGATTACTTAATGAAAATATGATTTTAATATTATTATCCAGTTTAAATTAATAATGAGCTTAGGATGTTTGTATATTTGTAGGTTAATTAGTGTAGCCTATGTACATTAATATTTTAACATAAATAATAAAATTTAAATATATAATACCTATTGAATATATATATATATAATCACTGTAATTATAGTAAACGTTTAATTAATAATTATGATTATTTATTAATAAAATTTAATATTATCATATTAATTGATTTTGAAAAAAAATAAATCAAATTTACATTTTCTGAAAAAATATTCCAAAATAAAATAATATAAAACATATTTAAACCATGGTTTAATTTAATTTAATTTAATTTAATTTAACATAATTTAGCCTAACTTAATTTAACCATTGTTAATTTTAACCTAATTTATTTTAACCTAAGATAAATGGACTATGTGGTTTAGTATCTTAAGATTTTGAATAGTCCAAAAGTTATAAATACCCTACACCTTCTATCTAAAAATATTGCATTGTTCACATGTGGTTTTACCTTGAACTTCAACAAATTCAAATCGCCAAATTCAGTAATTCAGATCCTATATTTGGTTGGAAATTTTTTTTTTGAAATTTCACATTTAACCAAGTTATGCTAATGGTTTAAAAATGTACAATGTTCCCTTTTTACCAACAATTTCATTGGTCTTCTACAATTCAAACTGCCAAATCCAAAAATATAGTGGAATGTCCAACCAAACATGTGGATGCCAATGTGGTCAAAGTCTTTAAATCCTCAAGTGTATTTTAACTTGTAGCATGCATAATGATACATAATTTTCAAGAAGAAATTCAAAGCCATTATTGTTAGTGTTATTGCAAAGTAATATTGGCAAGTTGGGGAATTTTCCATGAATTCAAATATTATAAAAAAGAGACTGTGAATTGATGGAAGCCAGGGTATGAAAATAGGTCTCTTTGTGTACTTTGCCATGTTATGTGCAAATGAACAATATTGAAAATAAACTTGAATACCAAATGAGTGAATTTATAACGAAATTACATGTAAGGTGATTATTTGATGTTACCAAACCTTTAAGTGGAACTCATTCCATTGCAATGGGGGAAATATTGTATCGATTCACAAGTTACACTTTATGTTTTAATTATGTGATGCCTTTGTAACACATTTATCCCCGCACCAATTTGGAGTTGCAATTAAGGGCATTTGTGAAACAATAATCCACAACATCAAATGCACCTTGGACCTTCAACTCAACTGGGTTGTTTTCTAGTTAAATGTGGCAAATGCTTTTAATTCGGTGTCAAGAGGGGTCATATTTCAAAATTTTCGTGTAGTAGGTGGAAACATCATACAATTCATCCCCTTTGTTTGTGCATTATATACATTTGAATCTCCCTATTCTATAATCACCATAATTGTGAAAGCGACATTGCAATCATCGGCTTCATACCGATACCCACCATCACCCCAACAACCTATTTAGGGAATTGGGTCTTTGTAGTTTCAATCATAGTTGTTAAGTTTATGGTTAATCAACGTCCCTTTTTTCTTGAAGCCTTAACACAAGTTGACAACAACACTTTCCCTTTTTAACACATTTCAAAATGACATGTGATTTTTTACCGTTCTTAATTCGCATGTGTCTTCCTCCATTTGAACAACTCATTGGACAACAAATGGTTCGATTTCAAGATTCTTTGAGCGTTTGCACCATCATACCCTTTACAACATGTTTTCCAACATGATATTTGAGACCCATCATGCTCAATTTTATTATGTTCTAGCCCAAGGGCGAATGTTTGGTTTATAATTCAACAAGTTTTCCCAACCTTTTGATTATTTTCCCCAATTTTTTCCATAGCATTTTGGCCACAACTTGGACTACCCCATCCTTCACTTGCAAGTATCTTTTAATGTGTGTGCACACATCCCATTGACCTTATGGATATCCATCTCTTACATTGCATTCATGGTAATGAACACATGGGGACCCATATGCAGTTCATGACACCTCTGTTACTATTGTGTGAGATGATGGCTTCCACATGGGACAAAAACAACTACATGTGTTTCTTTCAATCACGTTCACTTCCTTTATCAATGAATTGACATAATGCTCACCAAAGATGGTATTCACACCCTAACTAATGTTGTCATTGTTAACCCAACGTGAGCGGATTTATTTCCCGAATCTTGTGTAATCCTAGGATTTGTTGTTTTTGATGCAATTTAGACCAAAGAAAGGAGCTATTACAACTGACACCCCAATAATCAATTCCTCCTTTTAGTAATTGAGGTATTTGGTTGTCTACACAAACAAGTTGATATGTTTTTACACAATTGTGCTAATGTCATTTGGAGCCTGAAAAGGCTAGAGGGCATTCATTTTTTTGTTTTGGTTATTTTTATTCATTAAAAAATTTCAATCACATTGCAAAGATACAAACATCTTCCATCTTAAGTTGGGTGGTAGCCATAGGCCTAGCTACTTCCCAACTTCCACCCCTTCAAGACATACCTCCCATCTCCACAACCAACCTATTGCAAGTGGTTGGTTTTTAACATGGAGAAATACAGCTAACTTGCTACAAGCATCAATTTTAGATATAAAGAGATTTTGACATCTATTTTGAGCTAACTTGATGTCATATAATTTCTCCCTTTTCCTTTTTCTTATTCCTTTATACATTTTCCAAATTTATAGTGTTTTTATAAATAAAGTTTTGCAGGGTTGCATGAATTAACTAGTCTTATTATATAAATTTATCCAATTTTCAGCACTTTGCCAAGAATTTTGTACAAAGGCACCAAACCTTCATTGGTCAAAATTTTGCAAAGCCCTTGAGGCAAGCAATCTCACCTTGTCATTTTGGGAATTCTAACCCATGATCATATATTGTGGCTCATGGTTTTAATATTTCCTAGGTGTCAAAAAGAACATTTTGAAGGTCCTTTGAAGCTTTGGAAATATTTCCAAAAGCTATTGGCCATGATCCTTAACCTCTTTGTGGCTTCGAGAATACTTCCAACACTCACCTTAACCCAAAATCATGAAAATTAATACATGTGACCAGAAACCTTAGATAGTGATGAAGTATAATAGGGCATCTGAAAAACAAATACAATATGCAATAGCCCCTAGCTAGAAGTTCATGGACAATCATACACTGAACATGGAATAGCAAAAGGGCCACAATCCTTGGTCATGAAAATGTTCCAAAGAGGAGGCAATTACATAAATTTGACATCCCTGTTTTAGTGTTCATCTCCTTGAGAGCATATAGCCTCCACATAATGTTTTACTTTTCCAAGTAACACACAAAGTTTGATGAAAACTAAGTCATTTGGTAATCTCAAGCTGATTAGCAGCCAAAAAAGTGCACCCATTTGCTGATGCTGCTGAATAAGAAAATGAACTCACCCAGATCTAATTATGACCAAAACATAAGGTTGAGATGAGGTAGCTTGGTCAAAGAGCATGTCTTTCAGCACTGCTCTGTTGGGGGAGAAAATACCATGCTTTGCACCCATATCTGAATCAGGGATTACTCATAAACAACAGAAGATGGAGAGTCATAATAGGAGTGGCAAGTGAAAGCAAATTTGAAAGAACCCTAATAGACCAATGCAAATCTTGGTATATCAAACAACCAGTTGCAACTCAGTAGATGCCTAATTGTCATACAGTTCCAAACACAAATGTAGCAGCTCAGTACTAGCTATATTTCAGTCCCTCACTTTCATATGTTGCAATCATGTGTATATGCTATGCACAATCAGTCCAACTACTAAGTCAAATTATCCTTAACCCAAAGACCTTGCTCTTTCCCAAGGTCCAGCAATCCCTAACTGAGTTTCCAGACATCAAAGAAATGAGTCACGTGCAGCAGGGGGGGGTTTTGATGTTGGTGCATAGTTAGATGGAAGGGGTGCATAGTGGTCATAGCCAAGGTTAGGGTATCTTGAATCAGCTGCCCGTTCAGATGCAGGATATGTAGGTGGATGACCATAACTGTCATCAAAAGGGGAATCATAATCCTGATCTATGAACTGTGTACTCTGTCCTCTCCTGTCTTCCTGCTCACTGAGCATGCCTGCCTTCTCCTTTGTTTTTTGGCCCACTTCTACAGCAGCCTTTGAAACCTTTGCAAAAGCCCCTGTAACCCAGGTTGCACCTGTTAAGACATACCTATTTTTCATGAGAAGAGAACCTGCTGTGCTCACTTTCTGCTCTGCTGCAGCCAAGGCCATCCGTGTCTTTTCAGAAACTTGGAACTTCTGATCAACAGCCTTCAGCTGTTCATTCACAACTTGTGTACCTGCACTCAACTTCTCAGTAATACCAGTCTTTCTATCGAAGTCGGATACTGTTGCTGTTGCACTGGCTGTCAACTGATGCTTTTCGTCAAATGCTCTTGCCTTGCTCATTACATCCTTCCCCAAAATAAAACCTCTTGCAAGCATGGTTGAGATCACATCTTGTGCACTATCTTGAATTTGCCCAGTGCTTGAACCTGCGTACCCAGACTGCACCAATTTCAAGCAGACAGCAAATGTAAGTGTTTGACATGAACCACTCAACTGACAAAAGGGCAAACTACTGCAACCAAGAAAAAGCCTGTAAATGACAAAATGTGAATCACTGGCAATATCAGTCATAATCCCAAAGGTGTCAAGTGGAAGCCAAGACATTTATGCAACTGAGGATTAAAGCTTTGGGCCTTGATGCTCAATCATGTAATACAGCAGCACACCTTAGCTTTGATCACCAAACCATCTTTCAGCAATGGGAAGTCAGATGAATTCAAGGCAATGACTCCTTTCTTCATAGGCATATATTCATGGCTAGGTCCATGCTGTTATAGTTCTTTTATACTTTAAGTTTTCAGTTCTCTTTGCTGGAAGTTAGTCAAACCCTACTTTTTGAATTTTTCTCCTTTAACCAATTTATGACTTGAGAAGAATTGAGATACAGAGCGTAAAATTGAAATCTCTTCATAGTCTCACATCTACTTCATCTGTCCACTTCTCTCCCCACAGCAGTTAAATCCAATTACTCTACCGTTGCATAGTAATTCCATTGTGAAAAGAAATGTGTGAAGTCAAGGAGAGACCCTGGACTCTGTATAATGGTGCTCTGACAGCATTGAAGTAGTGGTACTGGTGGTCCGCACTTCATCTTCTAGGGGAAATATATTCACTGCTTGATCCACAATTACAGCACCCTGCAAGATAAGTTCAACAATTGTTTAGCCAGACTGAACTGTACTTCACTAAGATGGAACTATGTGCAAAGAGACAGGTAATAGGTTAGCAAAACACTTATGGGGGCTCCAATTCAATGAGGTTGTAGGGCATATCTACTGCAAAATTGCTTTACAATGTTTTCTATATGTTCACTGACATGTCTGACTGACCTATTGTGAACATTTTTGAATAAAGACAGAAGAAGAAATCAATACAGCAAACAGATCCCAGTGTGGCGATACAAACTCACTGAAAGAAGAAGAGCAGTATCTAGAGCCTGGGCATCTTTGAAGGTCACATATGCAACCTGCGAACCACCTCCATCTCTGGAAGTGATACCACACAATGATAATTAGATCAGGTACCACCAGTATAATCTTCAAGGCAACAGGTGCACAACCATGTCACTAAGAGATGAAGGTAAATTTGGTTTAGGTAAGGAGGACTGACTTTTCAAGCTCAATATGCTGAATCTCCCCAGAGAAGGAAAAAAATTCCTTTAAGTCATGTTGTGTGGCTTTTGATGAGACATTGGTAACTTGAACAGTCTGTATTTTGGCCAACACATCCCAAAGCATCAGTGCTGAAGAACAATCAAGCTTCAAATTTGTAAGTCCTTCCTTCTTCTGATTGCATTTATGGCAAACATGACCTCACAAATGTCCAAGTTCTTGAAGATGCTCACTGATATGCAGCAATGGATAAGGGCAATATCAGGACCCTTGTAGTCAATATAGGCTAAAGCTTTCAGACAAACTTCACATAAGCATCCCACAGTTGAGGTAAAAGGTTAGGCTAGAGAAATCCCATGAAGTGAGAGATTAAACAGATACTATTTCCAGGCTGAAGGGATGCATGCCACACTAAGATAAAGCACATAGGTTAACTCGAGAGCTGTCACTATCTAGTTCTGTTAGCAAATCAAACATTGCAACAAATAAGTAGCGAAAAGGCCATGAATTTGAATTATCTTCTCACCAACAGATAACAGAGTTTTTTCGCTCAGAATCCAAGATTGCAGTTAAAACCCTAGAATAGATCAGCATGGGCATTCCTAGGACGAAAGAGGGCACAGCACACGAACTCTTCGAGAAGAAACCCGATGGCATAGAACAGCGCCTTTGCATCGCAACAAGGGAATCAATCGTAGAGGTATATACATAGAGAAAAACAACCGGAAGCATGTTCAAAGTTCAAACGTCAAGCCCCGTTATCCATCCACAGAACGCAGTGAGCCAAAATATATATATATTCCATCACAGCACGTACCAAGAAGGGAGACCAACGATGAACGAAGGAGAACAGAAACACAGCAAAACAGACCTATGAAAAACTATCCCAGACTGACGAACAAAGTCTAGTGTATAGGATTCACTAAAAGAGAAATAACTTCCAAAGACGACGAATCCTTTTGGGATTCTTTTAAAGAAAAAAGAAAAACATAACTGAGGGAAGAGCGGGAAACAGGGCACTCACCGTCATGATAAAGCCGGTTCCACTTCGATTTCTCCTTCTCAAAACGCAAGGATACGAGTCGAGATCCTTAGCACGATTTTTGCCGGATCGCAAAGCACAGACGCAGGGAGCAAGGAGCGAGTGGAAAGAAATGCGACGAAGCTGGCGTGCGTACTCCGTTTTCACAATCGTGGAAGATCCGGTGATACCTGGTAGGTACCAACCAATTCTGTTCATCAACTGATTACAATTGCTAACTCAATGATCATCATCCATCCCTTTCATCCACTTTCGCCACTACACTTTGCTGCTCTTCTCCTAATTGGCAACATTCTTGGCTTCTTGTTGTTGTCTTCCCTTTCAAAGTGGCGAAAGTGGATGAAAGGGATGGATGCACTTGGATGTAGGCCCGTGCACTTGGTGCAACCCCCTATAACAAAGCACATTCAAACTTTGATGTGATGTTAGGCTCTCTTGCCATTAGGCTGCAATGAGTACAGTTACACGCGGTATGTATGATGTGATCACAACCACCTAATGGAAAGCCATTGAAATCAGGCCTCATATTTTTTGTTACATGGACAAGCATTTTCTAGTGGAGACTTGCAATTGCATTCAAAATCTACACCTAATCAATCCCATGAACTCTAGGAACATTTTCATATATGGAAAACTTTCTAGAGGCAGTAAAGGACACATGTTCTCATGAAAACGACAAATGTCATTTTGTGATGACTCATGGTTTGATTCACAACTTTTACATTTGGTTAATGCTTGATGGTTAAAGTTGTGAAATGATAGTGATCACAATTAATTAGAACAAACCTAATGGAAAGTTCTTGAGGGTACAATTTGTGATTGGAGAGCTTAATGGAAAGATGTCCGTATATCAATATAGTTTGCAAAATTTTCAAATTGTTACAAACAATGATGTAGTCATCAACATTCAACATTAAGGAAACCACTAAAGCTTGATGGTGTTTAACATAATTTTCTGAGGATGTTTAATTTCTAGCAAACCTAGATTTCAAGACATAACAATGCATTTTTTCATATAATGTCAATTGAGGTTTAAATGAGATGAAGCAAATAATGTACAAACTTTAGTTATTTGTCCTCCTTGGATATATTAGTGAAGTTAATTTATATAAATCTCCTCCTTTATGTAACCCTATACAAATGTAATGTGAACATTCATTTGATGAATTTTTTATTCTTTGTGAGCAACTATAAAAAACATTTATGTGAATACCTTTGCTTTGTAAATGTCAATGTCCTACAAATTTCAATTATGTTTCTTTTAAAAATTTGTAAATATTGTGTCTAAGACAAAATCAAGGTGCATATGTTCAAATATAACATTTGTCAAATTAAAAATAGCCATTTAAAATCTCATTCTAGAAGGTGAAAGAAATATTGAAGGTCTTGAATTGTCATTTATCCCACATGTAAAGTCTAAAACAATATATAAGATTTTAGGCAAAAAGTATAAGATTAAAAGTTGGATTATTAAAAAATAAATCAAGATGTATGAAAATTTCAAATATATTATAAGGAACATATGACACGAGATATGGGATATATTAATAAAAAATATGGGTGGCACATGGGAATTGTGACAACAACATAATGAACAAGTGGCAAAACATATGGAAAAATATTTCTTGGTAAACAAATTGGGAACACCATTGGTAACATGTGACATGAAGAAAACCCTTCAACATGTTACCTTAAATGAATTCAAATAATAGAAAAATTATTGAAAGATTTTAAAAATAGATTGTAGTGAAAGTCATCATTTTTATAAATAATAATAATTTGAAAATTAATTAAGACTTTTGGATAAATGGTCATTGGAAGTGTTTGTGTTCCAAGGTTATGCAAGAAAAAGGTGAATACACACATATATCATATAATAAAATAATAGGAGAATGTAACATTGAATGTTGGAGAATAGGGGAAAAGGGTGGGGGATACAACCCTATTAGTCACAATGTATTATTTAATCAATTTTAACCCAAGGTATTTTTCTCAATGTGTTGAACATCACTCTAGAAAATTGGTGTGAGTTGTAATTGATTAAATCAATAGATAATTATTGTTGATTTATTGACATGGGTAATTTATATATCAATATCACACACACACATACAGGTCATTCACACATGTGGATATAATCATTAGTAGCATTGCAAATTTACAAGTTATGTTCAAAACATTACATGTCCTAAAAGTAAGTAGTTTATGTGACATGCACATGTGACAAGTTATCAATAGAATTATCAACAAATGCTAAGCTTATAAGTAATACAATATTATGGATAATTACAAATCAAATTTGAAGGTTTTTGCATTTTTGATGACAAAAAGTTATCACCTCAAAAACAAAACACATGTAAGAAACCAATTTTCAACACCAAAATACCTATTGATGTTATAGCCTTTGCTTTTGTACCTTATTTGATTTTTTAGTGTCATTACATTGCAAAAATAGCTTTTGATGTTGTAAAAATTGCTTTCACAACTTTCTTCACTTTCTAATGTTGCAATGTCATTATTTTGTCCATGGAAAATCATTCATGCATGCACTTTATCAAAAGAAAATATGGTTCAACTTGAAGATGAAATGATTTCAAAATATGTTTGAAATCTTTAAAAAATGAAAATAACAAGTTTGATTCCATATCACACTAAACAAATGAATTTGATTTTAAGTCAATAAAATACAATGAATGAACACAATTTCACAAAGTTCCATTTCAGTGAACTCTTATGCAATAAATGCAAAAATCAATATTTAGATGAAGCCAATGCATTTTTCATGGCCAAAGTATTGTCCCAAAATAATCTTATGATGCATTTTTTAATTCTCACATTTTTTGGTTCCATTCAAAAAAATTCCACCCTCAAAAATATCCACCCACAAGGGATTTTATATTTCAATCACAATTTTTTTTGGTCAAAACATTGCTAGAATCCACTCCAATGTTTTTTGGACACCAACTTTTATGGTTCACAACACTAACCTATGCATTGTTTCAACCATGGTCCAACATGTGGTATCTAACTAATGTTTTCGAAGATAGTGATCCACTTTCAAGAATTGAAATCCTCAAATTTTGTCATTGGGCACCTTAGCTAGAGCAAATGGAATATTGCAACAAATTGTAGGTTTTTTTTTAAAAAAAATTTGTCACCATTGGCAACTTGCATAGCAAATGTATCACGTCCTTTGAAGGCATGCAATTTCTATTTTTCATGTGAACATTAAAAGGACAAAGAAAAGATTACCATAGAAGAACTCCTAGTTTAGCCTTGCTACATTTCCTCGTTCCAAAATGTTTGATGAAAGAATCTAATTTTGGAATTATAAGGTTTTCCCTTCCCTCACTGTCAAAGTAGATTTTGCATTTGACCATTCTCATTTTCCCGTCTAGTCCATATATTGGCTCAAACCAAGGGAACCTAGCTACCCATCGATCTTGAAAAACTTTGTTTATTTCCCATTCAAATCTTTTTGGTTTTTTTTTTTTTTGGTT
>Ga0209611_10004216_pt1 | contig 24672 bp, 15 predicted proteins | sample S1TSphgellanicum_3_FD_187693 | JGI IMG/M metagenome (GOLD analysis project Ga0209611, IMG submission 187693) | Host-associated microbial communities from peat moss isolated from Minnesota, USA - S1T2_Fc - Sphagnum magellanicum MG (SPAdes) (version 2) | ecosystem: Host-associated > Plants > Peat...
TTTAGGTGGGTATGTTCTTTGGATCCTTTTTGGAGTTTTGAAGATTATGGGGTGTGTGGACATTGAAAGCTTTGATATTCAATAGTAAGAGGACAACTCAACCCTCTTTGTAAATATTGCACTCGGAGCATATTGGAGGTCAGAGAGTCCTATGATGATAAGACCCAAAGAAAATTTAATCCCATTATCCTTGAGGCTGAAAATCAATGAGAACTGATTTGTGAATAGTAACAAGTTGGTAAAGTTTTGGATCTTTGGGTTTTTCAAGATGCTATATCGAGTACACAAATGTGAAAGTCATCTGTGAGCTTGAATGTACACGGATCACATTCCAGGACACAAAAATGAATTGTCGCTGCATGAAGTCCTAGTTTTTCTTGTCTTCTTCCTTTTGGGCAGTTCTTTCCTTCCTCTCTTTGAGGAAGTTCTGTGTGTTAATGTGTTGTGCTTATTGGAAGCTAACTAAACAGCTTTCACACCGCCATAGGATTTATAGGTTAATACAAGAAGGCATTAATGCTTCATGCAATTGCCGATCTGCAAGTGCTGATAGATTCAATGAAGGAATACCATGTTTGAGTAGAAATCATGCTTGTTTTTTTCGCCAAATTGAAATTTTGTTCAAATTTCACACAAACTCTCAAAGCATAATCAATAGTTATGATCGGAGAGAATGCATAAAATGGCATTTGAAAATCAACACCTAGAAATGAGAAAACAATATTTTTTAAAATTCATTTATGAGAACCCTAAATAGGATGAGTGAAAATGTGCAATTTTGATTTCACCCCATTATTTGATTCTACATTTGCAACATACATTTTTGTGTATAATCCCACAATAGCTATAAGACACATACAACAAATTGTAAATTATGAAGTACATTTAACAGGTGTGCTTGAAGATCCCTTAGTTCTCACCATAAGGTCCTTGCTACTTCTAGTGTTAAGGGCTTGTAGACACAAGCGAATGTGGAATCCTTGTCTAAAGGCATCTTACTTATATAGAATAATTGGTGTCTGTCCGTAAGCCATCAATTTTGATAGTTTTCTGAGTTTCACCCTTGACTTCTTTTATCCTACTATGCTGAGATTTTGCATTTCGTACTGAGTTTCAACATTTCATACTGAGATTTAATAAAAATTTCCTTACTTTATGGATATCACTAAAAGAGAGATTAGGGGGTAAAAGGAGGCCCAAAGACAGGGTGAAAAAAAGGGTGAATTTGCAGATTTCTGTAGTATATCGCAAATGTGGCCAATCAAAAGGAATTCTTTGGTGAAGGTTTCAAAGGTGAATAAAACCTTTCTCCTGATCATTTTGCTTGCAAAATGGGTTTACCAACTGGTGGTCTTATGAAGTATTCATTGCAATTGGATTTCATTGCTCAATATAAGGATTTTTTAAGGCATTATACGGTTTCATTGGAACTGGTTTATGGAGGATGCGATTTCGGTGATCATCACTCTGACAATTCCAGAGCCATTCTGGATTATAATTCGTTATAGATTGAATTTCATTTTAGAATCATTTTTTGTTGTTGGTCTTGCACCTTTTCAATGATTTTGTCTGTTTGTATCTTGTTACTTTTCTTGCACCCTTTCAATTTTATTTTTTAAAAATTATTTATTTATTATTATTATTATTTTTGTGGGGTCTATTTTTATCTTGTTGTGAATTTATTTAATGAATTAGACTTTTGTTGACAAGAATGAAAAAAATAAAAATGGAACAAAATGACATATAATGAAATTTATAAAATTTTATTTTTTGAAAAGAAAAAATTGATTACAACAAAATTAATATATTCACAAAAAATAATTTGATCATTGTCATTGGTAGTGCGAAGCAGCATGGAGCCCAATATATTATTATTATTATTATTATTTTCAGGGACAAGAATTTTGAAAAATTGGTATACGGGTGGTTTTTTAATAATCTTTAATAAGTTCCTTATTGATTTTGCATAATTTTTCATATGGTCATCCTCGGACAATTTAAAAAACATTTAAAAATAGAACTACCTCCTTTCCAAGCCTAATTATCTCACTTTTTTCCCAATAACTACCTCATTTTGTTCCCCAATGAATATGAAAAGACAAATTAACATGTGCCTTTTCATAATATCCATGAATAAACTATAAACTATATTAGTTGAAAATTAAACTTAACATTGACATGAATAATGATGGATTATTGATAATCTTATGGGAACATAAAAAGAAAAAAAAAATTGTAACTAGCAACGTGGAGTCCAAGTAAATAAATAATATATCATGAAACTTCTAGAGAAGACAAAATAAGCCCAGCACAAATCCTAGGAGAAATTTGCTAGTGTAGTTGAAGGGCACCGTATTGTAAATAAAATAAAAAAATAAAAAAATAAAAAAATAAAAAAATAATTTATTTATTTATACTTTTGAAAGTCTCATTAAATAAATCCAGAGAAACAAATGGGACTTTCTCCTCGAGTTGTGTCCATCCCATGCAATCAAACAACCGGCGGGTATTGGAAAGCTGACCGGGTATCTATAATGGTAAGAGGGTGCCGTGTCGTGGTGCTGCCTGCTACGCCGCCGCTGTTGGTGTGTTGGTGTCGCGGGTCGTCGGCCTTGTGCCGCGTTTCCTCCTCCCCTCCGTTGTCGTCGCTGAGAAACCCCTGCTGCACCTGCGCCTCTCTGCGTCTTTTGCTCGTAAAGTCGTTGTCGCATGCGTCCATCGCAGCTTCCCGGGAAACACAAGGATGATAAGATTTTCCTCCTCTTCTCTTCCTCCTGCTGCTTCTTCTTTGCTCACTCTCTCTTCCCCTCGCATCGACATGCTCTTATAAATCCTTGAGGACTTGGATTGCATCAACAGGTATACACACACAAAAGAACGTCTATCGGCGACTCATCAGCTCTCCTCTTTCTCTTCTCTCATCATCATCCTCATTTTTCCATCATCGTCTACAATTCCTTCAGCTTTTTTTCTTATTCTTCTTGTGGGAGTCAAGTTGTTTTTTTCTAGCTTTTTGTGGCTACTGTGACAGTCTCGGAGTGAGTTCTCAAATCCAGTTTGGGAAAGATTATCAATTTTCACGCAGCCAGCCTGCCAGACTGAACTACACTAGACTAGACTAGTAGTAATAAGAGCAATGGCAGCATCATCCACAGCCCCTGTTGCAGCGGTGCAAAAGACTGAGGAGGAATGGAGAACCGTGCTTAGTCCTGAGCAATTCCGCATCCTTCGTCAGAAAGGCACCGAGTGAGTACTCTCTCTTTCTCTCTGTCTCTCGTCCCTGTATGTATGAATTTTGCAATTGATTCTTTTCCTTTGCATGTTGAAATTCTAGGTCTGGTGTTCTTCTCCTGAAACATCCCTCTCTTATAGCTTCTTAGCATGCAAAGCCCTTGGGAGGAGAGGAGCAGCAGTGAGGGTTCATCTTGGCTTGACCAGGCATCTATCTGTTTTGGTTTAGGGTTTAGGGTTGTCAGATGGTCTGGATTTTTTGGTTGTTGACTGATGTTCTCTTCTGTGTGGGGAAATTCTTTTGCTATCAATGTGAATGTCGTCAGATGGGCAGGAACAGGGAAGTATAACAAGCACAAGGAAGATGGATTGTATGAGTGTGCTGCATGTGGAACTCCATTGTACAAGTCTACAACCAAATTTGATTCCGGCTGTGGCTGGCCTGCTTTCTTTGAAGGCCTTCCGGGTGCCATCACAGAAACAGTAAGCCGCCTGAACTAAAAAAAAATTCTTCTTGTTGCTCTTTGTCCTCTTCTTGCAGATTTTTGCATGAGAATAAATTGTTGAAAGAAAATTTTCAGTGTGAAGAATGTAGTCAAATGTGGGGATATGTGAACTCACTCCCCTGGCTGCTGCATGTTCTGATGAAACTGAGTACTTTCTGTACATAGTCAGTGATTGCTTGTCTTTGGTATAGGGTGATTCTTTTGCTGTGGTTATATGGATGGATGGGTGCTTGCATACTTTTGTGAGACTTTTAGTTGTGCATTTCTCCTGCTGTTGTTGTGTTTCTGCAATTGGTGTACATCTGCTGTATATAGTTCCTGAATAACACAAGGATCTGTTGGGCTGGATGCAGCGGGATAAGGATGGTAGGCGTGTTGAAATCACTTGTACAGCTTGTGGAGGACATTTGGGCCATGTGTTCAGAGGAGAAGGCTTCAAAACTCCCACTGATGCCCGGCACTGTGTGAATAGTATCTCGTTGAACTTCACTCCAGCAAACAAATAGGTTTTCAATATGAACTGCCACTTTGTATTCAATACAATACAATCAGATATATTTGCTTGAGTTTCTTTTTGGCCTGTTTATACAATGAACAAGCCAATCTCTGTACTATGTACTTGGTTCAAGAGTCCTGCAAGGCCTGACTATTCATGAGTCAGGCTGTAAGAAATAAAAGCAGTGTTGATTTTCTTTTGTTATCTGTCTCTTTCATGTATTTTTAGCTCACATGGTCAAGGATGGTGGTTAAGGATTCTGTGATGTGTTAGTGACTAGATGAGGGTAGTCCATAGCCACTCTCTACAACTGTGTGCAAAACACTTGGTTATCAAAACATATTTAAAGAGCTCAGGTTCATTTTAGTCCTGATAGCAGACATGCTGAATTGATTGACAACCAGAGCAACATGGTAGCATGTTCTTAGATTGATGGTACTATTGACTTTTTTCTATTAGCAATGTCTCTTGAATGCTAGCTGACATCATGATTGAGTCTTCCTGTTGCTGCCAGAGATCTGACACAGAACTCAGGACGCAGATTTTATATAGTGGATTTGTTGGAATTGTGGGTCGGTGGCTATGGGAGCTTGTCACTACTATTCATGCTGAAGGTGAAGATGGTCTGATCAATACTTTGTGAGCGGCTCCTGTGAGGTTATGATTGGACTTATTGTCATGTTAGCATTCAAAATTGCTCTGCAAGTTGTTCATACTGATTGTTTTACTGTGGCTTCATTCAAGTTCTTCCCTTCTGGGTTGTTCATTCTACTCAGTTTTGAAGGACTTTTGAGTTTTGAAGTCATATGAGTATGGAGATTTCTCGATTCTCATGAGAGTTATTTCTTTTGCATTTTTGTACATATATGTTCTTAGATTGATACAAGAAAGTAGGGTAATTCATCTGTGTTAAGAGAAATGCTCCTAGATTTGTCTTGTAGCGGATGTTGGCTATATTACTTGCATCAAAGATCTTAAAGAACTTGAGCAGTAAATGGGTGGATAAGAATTTCCTTTTAAAGAACCAGGAATAAATAGTTTTAAAAAGTAGACCAAAATATTTTCAATAGTGGGTGTGCAGATAAAATCATGTTTATTAAAGTGCCTTCAACACAAATTATTTCATGATCATGAATATATGTATATATATTCATAATAAGTTAGAATATGAAGATCATTGTATTTTGAATTGTCCAGCAAGAATATATTTAATTTTCTCTCTGTTAGAACATACTTCACACATTTTTGAAACAAATAATCAAATTGTGAAAATAAAATTTCACTGTTATTTTTATTTAAATTTTTTAAAATTTCAAACCTTGAACATTAATGCACAATAATGATTTTTTTTTAATCATTCAAATTAAAAAAAATTCAATATACAATAAATTTATAATGAATATTGGTGCTACTTTCTATATATTTTATGAAGCAAACAACCAAAGTAATTTGAATGTCTGCTTTATTTGCTTTCACACACACACACACACACACACACATATATATGTAACTCCAAAATTCAAATAAGACTTGAAAATAGAAAATTAGCAGATTAATGTGGAAAAAATATTTGTATGTTTTTATTAACTTTGTGGTAGCTGGTACTTTACACTTTTGTCCATTGTTTTAAATTTTGCTGTTTGTTCAAAATAAAAATGAAAAAAATGAAAAAAAAAAAAAAAACTTTGATCTTATAAAATACAAGGTAAATCAATTCTAGAGTGAGATGTTCAATCTTTTGAGAAATTCCAAGGGCAAATTGTTCAAAGTTTTAGAAACGTTCAAACCCACATGAAAATCCAAAATTCACTACATGAAAACAGAAAAGTCGAACTGTAAAGCAGATTTTTTAAGAGACACTTTGTGGTTATGGGTCCCTTGTATTTTACTTCAAAAAACTCTTGGGTTGCATACCAAAGTTGGGAACAAGTATATATTGAAACATTGCAAAAACTAGAAACATTTTCTAGTTTACTTCAATGGGTGCTTCAAAATTGCATCTCCTACATGTATACACATATTTTGGACTAAATTTTTTCCTCTGAAATCATAAGTGGGATCACTCAAGAAAATAGATCACTATGTAGAAGGGATTGTTGGAGTAGGTGATCATATGCTGCACCACAATTTTGTTCTTTCTTATGTAAACATCAAGGTGAACTTGAATCTCAGAAACAAACATGTTTTGGATCCACATGAGAATTTAGTTCACTTTTAAAGTTCCTTAGTGAAATGGGTTAATGAAATAGACCGATTCTTTTATAATTTAGTGCACACACTAAACACAAACATTTGGAGGCATAGAGATTGACATACATGAGAAATAATTGTTAATTGTAAGCTTGGAAAAATTATTCATGATAAATTCTCAATTGTCACTTAGGGAAACAAGAAATGTGTGTAGCATATTGGAGTCTAGATAGGCCTTGTGTTTTTATCTCAAGCTTTACAAATCAAATGCAGAACATCTTCATGGGTTGGATCTGTCTCTGGAAGATAGAGAGTATAAAGCTAGGGGAGGTATAAAGCTATGCATTTGTATATTTTATGAAGCAAGTGAGATAAGAATTATTCTTGATATGTTAATTATATATTAAAACCCCATTCTATTAAAATTGAGATTATTTTCTCATGATCCAATTCTAAGCAGTGAGCACCCTTTTTAAATTTAAATAAAATAAAAAATTTACTTTTTTTCTTCCCAACAAGTTGCACCCTAGATATTTTTATTCATATGGTTTGGAAAAAGCTGGTCCTAGTAACTTCCCCTGGATACATACATACATACATACATACAGAGGGATTTACTTGACAGATTTCTTGGAAGAGCTACAATCAATATTATAAGCTGCAGATTATGCAAAAAAGTATACATAATACTCATCAAATTGCATAGCAAGGCTCATGGATCAATCTGTATCTGTAAGTAAATTTTTTAAAGAGATTGACATGAAATGGTTCCAAATTAGAGCAAGTAATCTATAGATTCAACCAAATACATTCATGATGATCATCTAAGAGTGGAGAGTCAAGAAGATTATCTAGCACATTTTAGATTCTAGACCAATTAGGAGAATACAACCCATAAATTCTGGTACTACTGTCTGATCTGAATGAACAGTCTGCAAGTGGTAAATTTATGGACTGTGGGATTACATAATTTGTGATATACGTTTAGGAGATCTATTTCAAGAGCTCTGATCAAGATTTAAACTATCCACTAGGAAGATCATCATGTAGGACTAATTGGGTTGGTTTCAAGGCTTAATAAGAGATCATGGATAAGGCTTAAGCAACACTAGACTAATTGATCATGCTCAAGCCATCAAAGGACATGGGTGTTGTTGATATACTCATGTGTTAGTAGGACTGCACTTATTTATATCCTCCAAAATCTATGACAAAAAAAATTAAACACACTCACAAATCACAACAACCATTGCAAATTACATGATCATGTGAAGTTCAAAGCAGAGGACACTAACTGCACATGAGACAATATTACAAGATCCAGGAAGAAGAATTGACTTGAAATTAATGACAAAATGGGCATGATGGCATCAACCTTATAAGAGGTCCCAAAATGATCAATCACTGTTCTGTCAAACATTCATGAGTAAGTTCCGATGATGATGATGCAAAAGACTAACAGACAGATATGAAGGTAGGTTGCCGCCCACAAGAAGAAAACCGCAATAGATGATCAGGTGGTCATTCCTGCAACTGCCACCATTTGCTCCAGGCACAGATATGAAGGTGCCTGGCACACGGAAAAAACCAAACCAAACCAAAACAGACGATCAGGTGGTCATTCCAACTGCAACTATTTGCTCCAGGCACAGATATGAAGGTGCCTGGCACACGGAGAAAACCAAACCAAACCAAAACAGACGATCAGGTGGTCATTCCAACTGCCACCAATTGCTCCAGGCACAGATCTGAAGGTGCCTGGCACAAGGAGAAAACCAAAACAGATGATAAGGTCATGATACCAACTGCCAGCACTCCAGGAAAGAATGACTACCTGCAACATACATGTCTGCATGCTTCCAATGCATCTCTACCATCATGCAACCATGATCTGCCATTTAACACAAGAGGGAAGCTTCATGTTCATGAATTCTTCAGGAACAAGATTTATGATTCTTCTTCATGATATATAGGAATCATGCAGAGTAAGGGGATGATCATGCATATGCATGCACTTGCACTAGTGAGGAGTCTCATGATCTCTTCTTACCAGCTTGGAGATGAAACGACTACCACGTACCTATCAGTCGAGCTTCATCAAATAGTAGAACTCGTACAAAAGGTCTCGGTGTTTGGGTTGGAACATTGTAGCAACTTCCTCCATCATTTGCTGTCGGGTCCTCTCACCCGTTGCGAGCATAGTGACGATCTCCAGAAACACGTCGTACGGCACATGCTGCTGCTGAGGCTGCTCCTCCTGCAGATCATCATCATCCGGCACGTACTGCCGTGGCAGCGGCTGCAGCTCCTCCTGCTGCTGCTCCTGGTGATCATCATTCCCCACATGCTGCAAAGGCGGCTCCTCCGCCTCCTGATCATCTTCTGCATCCGCGAGCTGCTGGTCGAAGCGGTCTTTGACTCTGAACAGAAAGTCTCGGTATTGGTCGGTCACTTGGCTATAGATCATCATCGGCACGTAGTGGGCTAGATAGGACGCTTCTATGAGGGCTCCACGGTACGCTTCCACGGATTCGTGGGGTTCACGCATCGCGTGGCGCAAGGCATCATGCACAATCGTAGCCTGTCTCAGAGTCTCCTCATTCCGCTTTGCTATGGCTTCCTCGCGCAGCTGATCCCCAATATCGACGTCCAGCACTGGGAGGAAGTCGGCGAACCTATGGAGGAGCCACCAGTGGCCGTCAAGGAGCTCTTTCACGACCTCCACCCACTCCGCAACCTCAATACGCTTCTCTTTGAAATCAATTGCGGCCTGAACGAAATGCAAGTACGTGTCCTTAGTCCCCACATCAGACGCGAAGGTTCTCTCCATGGTTTCCATGAAATTCTCCACACATTTCCTGTACTGCTCTTCGCTCAAATTGTTCATGTACGAGTCGACCGGGCACGGAAGGATAAGCTGCTGATCTTGAGCGGCCATGTCTAGTCTTGACTCTTGTTGTTGTGGTGGTGGTGGTGGATCGAAGCTCCTGCAATTATGCAAGCGCTTTGCAACTTTCAACTGTAAAACTAGATGCCTGGAAAAACAAACTCATGCGCAAGGATGAAGAAAAAGGTAATGTATTTCTGATGAAGCTTTTACTCTGCTTTGTTGCTTCCAAGTTCCTCCTGCGTGAACAACAACATCGCATGCAACTGAAAGATGAAGACAAAGAGAATGCACGTATACTTACGTTTCTGAAGCTTTAGCTTTATGCTCGCATGGGGCTGCTCGCATCCGTGTGTAAGCTCCTCCTCCTCCTCCTCCTCCTGGGTGGGTGCTGTGAGAAAACTCATGCGCAAAGATGAAGAACAATACGTGTTGGAATGGATATGTAGACGCTCGCAGCTACCCTGAAGACGACTCACTGCGCAAAGATGAAAAAAAGGTGTATCGGATTGGATGTGAAAGAACCTCGTCGCTCTCCTCTAAGACTTAGTCGAGCAGATGACGAAGATGTGTTTGGATGGGATGTGAAGAAGCACCTGCTCGCGATGATGCCTCCTGAGAAAAGATGAATAAAAAAAAAATGTGTTTGGAATGGATGTGAAGACGCTCGTCCATATTTTCCCGTTACATTCTACTGCAACAGTCTACTGCAACACGTTAGAACTGGTCGTAGCTGGCGTGACGTAATGGAACTCTCCTGAACTATAGAGACGGCCTACATTTTCACCCAGGGTAGTTGTCAAGTAAGTACATCTTTTGAAATTGTGCCGGCTGTCATTACCCTTCATTAGACTAGGCTACACAAGGACTTAGGGTTTGGTGTCTACCACATAAACCTTTTGTGACAAGTTCTTCAAGGGCAACAATTTGTAATATGCTCTCTTTGAGTGTTTTGATCATTTTCTTCTTTTAGCACTTGGTAAATTTTGCTTCGACGTCCAGTTTTCGATAGGTTTAACTGGTGATTTTTTTGGTGGTGAATTTTTGTCATTTTGTGAAAAAACATTTTGAGAAAATAATTTCTGTTGAAAATTCCTTATTTTTTGGAGAATATCTGGCCAAGAAAGAAAAAAAATTGCCCAAATTGCCAAATTGCATACAATATGAAGGGGTGCTTCAGATTTTTGGCTTTCATATTTTGAATATCATCAAATTTGACTAAATATATTTATGGACACTCACCACTTGCACAACATCACAAAATTGAAAGAAAAAAGTACTGACTGTGACTACTCTATGCACTCTCTCTACACAATTCTCTCATATCCCCAAAGAAAAGAGAAAATAATAGAAGGTTTAAAAATCTTTGTGACCCTATGTGCATTTGCTTCTCTTTTGAATTTTTTTAAAAGACTGGTGTAGTATGTCTCAGCATCTCGTTGATGAGAAATACCAACATGCATGTATAAGTAAAATTGTAGTCTTAATTTGCAACAGAAAGGTAGTGATAAGTGAGCCAGCATGGCAGATGGGAGTAGCTTGACAGGTGGTTTCATAAGTATGTGTAGTTGTTAGTGAGTATTGATCCATGGTTTCTCTTTGGTGTAGGATAAACCCAAGGCTGTGCCCTTTACCAAAGTGGGAGCAGGGTCTTTATGGATTGTGTGCTCTATCATGGGATATCGACTATGGACTGATTTGTGGAAGTGATTTAAAATATGTTTCCTTATTAAGAAGAGTAGTTGTTGAGTTGTTGATGGTATATTTAAGTATGCACAAAAATAAGTGTTTATGTTTATGAGGGCTTTTGCAAAGTGAATTGAACTATAAATGCAATCATAGTCTGCAAAGGTAGTGGGAAAGATGTAATTTGGGACCCCTCCAACTCAGATAGAAAGTATAGAGGAAGGCCTCCTGCCAAGGGCCTCTCCTAATTTGAAGGTGGTAGCTCAAGGGCATAACCCAAAAATTAAGGGAGACTCATAAGAGCAGGCCTTCCCCATTTTAAATTGAATGGTGGTAAGTTAAAAGACTTTATGACTCCATGTGTATTGGTTCTTTCCTTTTTCCTTTTTTCAAAATCAATTTTTAGGGTGGTATAATAAAGTTATCTTTTAACTCACCCTGTCTTTGCACCCTAGTTTGACCTTGTAATCCCCATTTCATCAGTAATTTGAGTGTAGCCAAAAAATGAGCAAAACTGGGTACTGTTTAATGAAACTGGGTATCAATTCGCAAGATTTGCAGGATTTCGTTCAAGTAGGATTCAATGAAAAAAAGGAAAGCAGTACTTTGATTAACAAATGAGGAAAGAGGACTTCTTCTTTCTGTACTAATCAGTCTTTTTTTTTGGGGTGAAGAATTGCCAAAATGTGACAAAGTTTTCTGAAAACAAAATATTCTGTTACAAATTTGCTTTCTTTTTGAAAAAATATTCGCCTAAAAGGTAACAATTTTTTTTTGTTTTTGAGAAGGGTATTGGCACATTTATGCCTACTGGCTACAGTTTTAAAAGTTCCTTCAAATAATGTTGCTAGTTAAGTCAAAATTGTTTAGGCACACTCGCCACTAGGGCTTCATCAAGAAATTAAAAAAATAAACACTGGTACTTCCTACTGATGATATTGGATTGGTTGGTTTCTCACTAGATGGCAGTTGACGGCCCTTGTCCCGCCCCCGTTGCCTTTGGTTAGGTGCTTTATGCACTAGGGTTGACATATCAGATAGTGGTTTGGAGCGATGGTTTCACCCATAAAAACTAATCTTTAAACTAATGAATTTTCTGATTTTTTCGGGACAAAACAAAGAATTCCCTCTATATTAACTCAAGTCAAGTATGCTTAAGAAGTTTAATTAGTCTTGTATATTAAACATGATAACTAGAAATCAATGTGTGACCTTCACCTCTGACATTCCCATGGTTGCAGAAAATGCTTCATGCAGAAAGTGCTTCGCGTCAACTGTCAAGTTGAACATGAATTGTCCTGATTATTCCATTTTTCCAATTGCAAAAGGATTCACTTGAATTGCAAGCTTGTAAAGTTTTGCTCAAATTCATGTTTGAAGAAGTCTTCCAACCATTATAATCAACTTTTTTCTTCCCTATCAAGTCCTTGAAATATATTCTTGGCATATCCTTATGAACTGGTTGGTATTTCCACATATATCCCTTTCACTTCACCTGCCCCAAACTATGAACTCCATGTGCTTTGCGTTTTATTTATTATTAGCCTATGCACTATGCCAGGCTTTGATTTCTTAACCTCTTGTAGATGACCTCCAATACAAAACTTCATGAGTCATGACACAAAGAGACATGTTGAAGGTATGTACTCTGTAGTATGTACCATTTATTCTCTCATGTACTTAAGACTTTAAGTTTTGCCATTTACTTGTCCCAATAATGTGTTAAAACTACTGAAAAATAATTGATTTTCATTAATGAGATTCACAAAAGACTCCAGATCCGAATAGGCTTACAATAAGTAGTTTTTAAAAAAAATTTTGTTTTTATGGAATTTTGTGTTGTTTCCAAAGTGGTGATCATCTATGGAAAGATTTATCCAAATCTGTCTATATAAACCATATATGAAAGTGACAAAAGTTTAATCATCCATTTGGATACATTACAATACTTTGTTGGGAGTTGAATTATGTTTATGCTCCTATGCAAATAATTTACTACATTCTTGTTGATAAGTGCATCCAAAGAAATGGATCTATCACAAACTGGTGATTTTTTTTTTGGGCAAAAAATCTTCAAATGCAACATTTCACCTAAAAGTTACATAAAACTGTTTTTTCGGGGATGGTGTCACCACATTTCAGGAGTTCCATGAAATAATGTCTCCAGTTATAAAATCTGCCTACGGATGCTTGGCACCATACCTCCATTAGGAAATTGAAAAATAAAACACTGTCACAAACCAAACACAAATCAGATTATGCAACTCATATCTAAAGAAAAAGAAAAGCTTATATTGCAAATTAGCTAGTGAAAGTAATAAGTAAGTGAGTTTCAAACTAAGGTCGATAGGTATTTCACTGCAGAATCAATGAATTTTCATAGCACACATTGAATCCTTAATAAGTAAAGTAGTTAAATGAATTTCATGAGCTTTGTGAATATCCATGACACTAGAACTTTCTATGTGTACAGCCTTCACCTGATCTCACTTCCCACAAATTTTTCCAATAAATACAAGTCTACTTCCATCTATCAATGACCATGATATGATGAAAGAGAATAATGGATCAATACATAAAGCTTTAATTAAGGTACAATCATTTATGTGTAGAGTAAGGCAGTTACATAATGAAGGGATTTACATTAATGAATCACTCCTGTATTCTAATTGTTTTTGCTATCTACCATTTTAGCAGCCATGCCTCATGAAATCTCTCACGGGCAGTGTTTTTTTTCCTGGCAAAATTTCGCTATTTTTCAACAAAAAAATTGGGAAATTTTGGGAAAGTTTTTTTTAAAAGTTTTAATTCGACTAATTTTTCTTTATTTTTTGTTAAATTTTCCTAAATTTCGATATGAAAAAAATGAAAAAAAAAACACTGCTCATGGGGTTTTTAAGAAAAACATACTCACACACTTTTTAGGTCAAAGAAAGTTGGATGAGGTTTATGAATCTGCCTTGGCCAGTTCCAGTTTCTGGGCCAGTTCCAGAACTAGTTTTTAGGAACCAGGTCTTGAGGGGGTTTTTCTTTCCAATTTTGTGATGTAGCTGAAGTGGTGATCATCCATAAGATGATTTAGTCAGATTTGGTCACATACCAGATATGAGAGTAGAAAAAAAAACCAGAATCCTTGTATATTCTTTGCTACCTTCTGAACCTTCCATAAAAATCTGGCAATCTGGATATTATTTTTCTTTGAAATCTGACAAATTTGGGTCATTTTTTTCATGAATTTTTTTTTTGCATAGGTCGAAATCAGTTTTTTTTCAGGAAATTTTGTGAAATTTTGCCCAAAAAAGAACTAGTTGTGTTTTCTTCATACATGCATGTCTACTATCTTAGGGCAATAATAAATTTTTATAACATAAAAAAAACAATAAAAAAATCTAATCAATTAAAAATTAATTTCATTATGATTTTTGTTATTAAATCTCCATCAAAGTCTTATTGAAGATTTTAAAATAACATCAAAAAATAAAAAACATTTATATCTCAAAAAAATTATATCAAAATTTTAATTTATTTTAATTGACATGTTTTATTTTAATTAATTCTTGCATAATCTTTCAAATCATTTTTTTAAGAATCTCATTTTAATAAATTTAAAGGAATTGAAGCTATATATATATATAAATCCATTAAAAAAATTAGTCATATGAATTGTTTTTTACATTCCATAGTGATATGAAACCTTGTGATACAAAAGGGCAAGTGACAACTGAAAAAAATAAAATGATATAGAGCCAGATTAAATCAGTTACCCAACAAGTAGATGGGTAGACTTCAAAACAACCCATCAAGTAGATGGGTGCACCCAAAATCTACAGATGCACATCCATTAGCTTGGGGAAAAATAAAAACATTGTCACATGTGCAACTCTCTACTGCAACTGTTCTGAAACATCTGGACCATCCACCTAGTTGCTTACTGTAACAGGAATCTGAATGGGAACATTTGTGGACATTATACTTGCAAAATGAATTAATTTGTGTTGTTTTCTTTGGTTATGAATTGACATTATTTTAGTCATTCAAGATCTGCATAAACTTCAATACCATGCAACTTATTCAAAATAAAGAAAAACAATTTGCTTCAATCAACCATTGATCGGGACATATGTATGAGGTTAAAGCATACTCAACGTCATATTTGGATTAACCTTTAAATAAAGATAAACCTAGTGTAAGGGATCAACCTAAGTAAAGGGATGTTATGCAAATCATGCCGGCCCTAGATGCCATTTCCTGGCTTCTAACACTAGAGAACAGGTCATTCTCTAGCCCATAAAGATTTCTGAGCTGAAACGTCATATCCTTGTCAATGGGGTTATATGGCGTAATTTCATGGATCCATGTAATAACTCTAGAAGATCCCAGGTCGGTGGACACTTTTTAATAAGGTGATTATGGAAAGGTAAGTAAAAGGTTCTTTTATTTAAAAAAGGCTAAAAAATCTTTACACAAGAGTAGGAGTCATGTCATGGTTGTGAGTGAAACTTGGACTGCACCATCATTCACCTCTCCTCACCCTATACATAAAAGTCTGGGAAGGAAATGATCTTTATGTGACCCAGCACTAGTGTCTTTTTCATGAATTTTATGATGTAGTAAAAGTGGTGATCATCCATAGAAAGATCTTGTAAAATCATGATAGGAAGATTTAGCCAAATCTGATTATACACCAAATATGAAGCTACACATTTTTTATTATATTTTTGGTTACTTATTACTAAGTAGAATCAAATATTAAAATCTTGCAATTTTTAGTCTTTTTTCCTGACTTCTAGCAATGGAAATTTGAAACCCTTCAAAATCACTTCATTCTAAAAAAATTCAATTATGCACTTCAAATAAAATGTGCACAGCATGGAAATTTCTGAAGTGGAAATAATTTCAAAATATTTTTTAGTTTTTATATGTTAGACTCACTTATTCAACATACAAATAATCATTAATCCAATGTATTTCAGAATGTGAAAAAGAATTGAGCACATTATTTTTAAATACATTTATAAGGTTTTAAATCTTTGATTGGTTTATAATAATAATTATTCAAGTAAAATTAATTTACTGCCATAATCATGTTGAGCTTCATGATTATTTTCAATTTCCAAATGAAAATAAATTTAAATGTAAAATTTGTCATGGATTTAATTTTTATAATATTTTTAATTCAAAGTTTTAGACATTACAATAATTTACATATGTTTGATTCATGCCATATATTTATCAAAAAATTAAAATTTTAATTTTTTTGAAAAGTGTATCGTAACAATCAAAATTCACTTGTGAAATTATGTTATTAAATCTTTTATGTTTTCAATCATATATCAATTTTTGTAATAAAAGTACAGAAATTGAAATCAATGGATTTTTTAATTTAAAAAAAACACTTAATTTTTTGTTAATTTCAAATTTAAATCACATTTATATGAGTTGTATTGTATTTTTGTAGTAAGTTTTTAAAAAATTTAGAATTTAATTCTTCCATTTTACTCATGTCATTTTATCATATATATAAATAAATAAATATTTTATTTTGGGGTTCTATTTTGGAAATATATATGCATTCAGTTGGATCATCAAAACTAATTGAATCATGGAATTTGAATAATTCAAGATAATTTACCATGTACATTTCAATAATTATTATAATTTATTTTCCATAATATTAAGACAAGTAGCAAATTGCAGATTTATATTCCATATTTTCATTACATTGCTTTTCATAACTTTCCCCTTTCAAATTATTTATTTATTTGAATAATTATTAAAAACATGAGAATTACATTTTAATAATTAAAAAAAATAAAAACATTTTTTTTTCCCATTTTACTTAATACCATTACCATGGCATTGAAAAATAACATTATAATATGTATGTCAAACTTTATGATTAATTTTAGTCATGTTAGTTGTATTAATCAACATAGACATGTTTAAGTGAACACAAACATTTACCACATGTGCAACATATTATTTGATTTGATTATAATGTTAAATTTTTTAGTCATAATGTACATTGCTGCTTTTGATGTTAGTGATGAGGAGCACATTTAGTCACTTTAAATTACTAGCTTAATTTTGATTTTGATTATAATTATTTTAGACATGATGCTAGTAGCCTAAAAACAATGTTTTTGTAATAGTGAATGGAGGTTCCAACAAAAGAAACTAAGAACCTTTGGTTTAGAAACCTTAGAACTTAATCTCTAACATGGCATTGAACCATTGAAATCCAAAAACTTGCTATCACTAGTCTTGACATCTTAACATGCTCAATTGGGCAATTCATAACTTCGACTATTTTTGACAATTTGCTAAACCTAGTGAACCTTAGCAAGATCAACAATTTTTCTTTTCTTTTCTAAACTTTTATGGGGATAAACAAATTTTGGGAGCTAAATATCCCTATTCTAAATTTGCGAAGGAGGATGAAGGGCTTATAAACCACGGGGAACTTTCCCTCAATAAGGTTGTATTTATAAAATTGAACCAACTTTTGTTGAACTTATGAACACATGTACAAAATGTATAAATTGAAGACAAGAAATATTTTGAACTTTTTTACTATGGAATCCTCAACATTATATGTGTATATACTTGTTATTGTAGGTAATACAAAAGCATTGCTTGCTTTTTTTTATCCTTGATTGGCCTTTTGCCTATCCAAGTTGCGTTGGTGGTGCCGAAACACATCTTGGTGCAACGAATACACACTTTAGGTTTAAGTATGCATGTTTACTAACCCAAAGTGTTTTTCGGCATCATCCATATTTTTTCCAAAAGAGGTGAATCAATTACAACTATGTGCACTAATAAGGTTTAGGTTATTGATTAGGCCCAATAAGGTGTGTTCCATGCAAAAACATGATGAGTTTGGTAAAGAAAGTTGTCATTATATTAGGTGATAATGAGTTATTCCAAAGGATGTTCCAAAACATAACCAATTTGGGTTTTACTTGTGATGATAAATTGACATAAGGTCAAAATATTAATATATTTAAAAGTTACTTAAAATTATTTTAAAAAAATACTAAACATTGGTAATTCACAATCATATGAATTGTTTCTAAATCATTTTTTTTCCATTAATTTTAGAATATGAGATTTAATTTTGAACTACTAAAACATAATATTTCTAGTATATAAGATGTTTCTTTTTGGCACCCTCATTGCCTCAAAAGAATTTTTTGGGCCTTTCCAACATCCCCCAATATACTTCCTACCATGCTTTCCCAATGACCCTTGACTTGAAAAAATATTAAATATAAAATATTTTCATTCTTAATGCCCACAATGTCCCCTATGTAATTGTTGGTGTCTTTTGACATTGTATCAATGTCCTCAACCCACAAAGGTCTTATAACTAATGAATTATTTAATAGGTCATTCAACTTTAAAATTTAGTTGTTGAATGAAAAGGTGAAACACAAATGCAATTGAATGTGAATTATGCACTTTTCAATGCCAACATGCACAAAACAATCTCAAAGTTTTCAAGACCTTGGTGTGATACATAGTGAATATGCTATCATAGTAGGGTGAAAAACATGTGATTTATAGTTTAAATGCAATTGATTTAACCAAAATATCAAAAATTTGAATAATATAAAATTTAAAAGTCAAAGTCAAACTTTGAACATGTTTCAACTACATAAAAATGAAATTTTCTTATGATTAAAAAAATTATATATTTTTGTCATCAACCTTTTTTGTTTTTAAAGTCTTCCCTATCTCATTTTGCACCCAATTTGCAAGCATTAGTGTGTTGCCCACAAACTACATCATTTCTTTTTCTTTTTTCCTTTTTTGTCACCTTTTCTATTTAAAATTTTACCTCTTGTAAACCTCTTATGGCAACAAGTCATTCATCCTTGCGTGCATTCAATTCAATGACATACACTAAAGGAAAGTTGTAACCCTAACATATTCATGGGATGTAGAAAACACACATGATTTGATCATATTTTCATAATTATTTCAAGATTGTTTGAATATTTTTTATTAGTGTAGTATAAAGGTAACTTAAACATGTGTTTGTAAAAAAAATTCAAAAATTCATGTCAAGAATAAAATGCTATTGAATATTCCAAAAGACTATGTATTTTTCTTGACAAAATTGTATTCTTTGAAAAAATAGATTCGAAAATTATAATTTAAGAAAATAAAATAAAATTAGTGTCAAAGATGCCAAGGTAATAAAATAATAAAAATAAAAATAACATGAACATATAATAAATTATGCAATAAGCAAGATCATTATTTTCTTGTAGTAAGTCATACCTAGGGGGACACTTAATGTAAAATTTGGGATCTATCATGAATGGAAATATCCTCAGGTGGTACCACTAGGAACCACCTCAAGGAATGAAAAAGGACCAAAAACATCCAAATCATTTTCTTGGGCCCTTTACTTTAAATGTTTAACAATCATAAATTTTTTTTCTCATGTTTATCAATTTCATGCACTAATATATGGATTGAAGTTTTTTTTGAATTTTTGAATTTTTTTTATTCTTTAATTGAAATGGCCCTTTCATGAATTGATAGCCTCAATTTTGGAAATTCATAACCAAATTATACTCATTCAATTAATTTCCTAATAATTTTTAAAAAAAAGAATGACTTCCAAATTACCTTAGAAAAAACATTCCCAAGAAAATTCTCAAATTATGTTTCAAATTTTTGTTTGTAATTAAAAAGTTTAAGGAAAGGAATCAACATTACATTCTTAAAACTTTTTCTAAATGCAATGGTTAGAAACATCAAAATACACAATATTCTTAATAATTTATTGAAATTTCAAAATCTATGGAACCAAAATAAATGTATTCATTAAAAAATATATGAAAATATTTATTTAAATGTTTCCTACAATTTTTCAAAATTCGATGAATCTAAAATGTACTTTGCGAGGCAGTCCCCTGGACATAAGAAATCAAGGTGTGATGTTTTCTAGTGGTACCAGCCAAAGAAACTTTTACCTCCATCTATGTCTGTCAAACGACCATTTTAGGGGTATTAAAAAATTGTCCAACCTATTTTTTATCACCCTATTAATATCTAATTTTTTAATACATACATATTAAAGCCTTATATGAGTTATAATCTATTATTTCAAATTATTACATACCGTAAATTATAATTAAATTGATTATTTGAATAAAATGTACCCTATAATTTTACCCAATGACCAATATATTGCACCTTATATTTTTATTCACATATTTTCTATTTTTTTAAACTAGTGTGCCCTTAATAAGTCATATTTGCATAAGGGACAAGGATCACCAAATGAGGTTTAAAAGGTCTACATACAAACCATTTGATTTTATCAAGTTGTGATTATCATACAAATAGGTTTGCCATTTTGTTCATTTTTCATTGGAAGGCTTAAGGTTCCATCACCATTGCATGAATAAATAACGCATCTAGTTGCACTATTGTCATTGTTAAGATGAACTTGCATTATTTTTAGTTATGTTGTGCAATTTTACAAAATTTCTAAAGCTTTGGGCTAGGATAAACTAGCATTCAAACTAGTGGTACCTTCAAGTTTTTGAGCGAGGCCTCTTAATGGCCATATTAAGGTTGAAAAATGTTAGATTTGTACATAGAGGTTCTAATTTAGTTTGAGCATGGGACATTTGTATTGTTTAGAAACAATCTAAATGATTTTTGAAATTTTTAGTTTTTACGATGGTGCAATTATCGGTTTTGGTTCACGCAAGGCCTAGGTAACGTCCTTTGGAAAAGGATTGTACTTATTTTTTTGTTTTTCCTTCTTTATGAGAATATTTGTTGTTTGTAGTTATACTTGAAAAATATGTCTCACAAATGGATTCTTTCATTTGTGCACCCAAAAACAAATTAAAATTTTAAAATTTGCACTTTCTTTAGTCTAGATTCTAGGCCATTGAAAAATTGTAAAAAATTGAAACAAAGTTTTGATGTGTGCATTATTTTGTTTATTAGTTCAGTTTTTAAAAGGTTTTGAACTTCATTTAAGGTTTCAGGTTGTATCTTATTGTCAATCTTGAAATTAGTGAATTTTCTTTTTTTTTGCAATGGACTTTTGCCAATTTCACATTTTATTTATCTTTTCATAATCATTGTTTGTTACATTGGTGGAACAACCATTGTCACATGCACTCAAAAATGAATAAATTCATTTTCATTAAAAGAATCAAAATAATTCACTACTTTCACCATTCATGTGCAAAAAAAACAAATTCATGTGGACAAAAATATTTTCAGTTTTTAATACAAAGAACCACCCATAAAAATCTCAAAAAGTCTAGGAAAAATGCTAAAGGGAATCCAACTCACTTCAGATTTCATACATGGAAATTTCATAATAGGCATGAACCAATCATTGATTGTTCACCTCCTATTGAAAGATTACAATAAATCAAGTTTGATTGCCCATTAAGCGATTGTTGAGATACATTACCCATATTTGTTTTCGTCAAAAATTGAAATTTTAAATCCACTAGATAACAAAAAGCATATACTAATATATAATGAGTCCAAATCCACTAATGAATTCATTAGGATTAAACCTTTTATTTGCACATTAGTTTTTAATTGAAATGCAATCAATTCTTTTCTAAAAGTCAAATTTAATTAGTAATATCATTATCATATTATGTCCAAATGAAATGATTTAAACTTCAATCTGAAAGGTTTCCAAAATCCACACAAAAAATTATTAAAATTATTAAAGCAATGCTTGAATTGATAAAAATTGCATGTAAACCTTGCATTTCAATACACTTCAACAATGATGTTTTGAAGACAATTTCTTTCTTAACCATCATTATCTTTCTCATATTTTGTCCAAATGAAGGAAAAGTTTTTAAGTATGATTTTTTTTTGTATTACATAAATACATTTTAATTATCAAATTTAATACAAATAGTTCATAAAATATGATGTATCAACATATAATAACGTTATTCTAAAAACCATTAATGTTTAGTGTATTTAGAAAATATAATTCATTTAAATATGGTATATTAAATACATAAATGTCAAATTATATATTATATTATGATTTTGGTTATATAATTATAAAATATGAATTAATTTTAAAAATTTAATATTTTAAAATGAAATTTTTATTACAAATTATAAATAACTTCAATATTATATTCATTTTTTCACAAATATTTTTATTAATAAAGTATATAAAAAATAAATATTGTCATATATTATATATAAATGATCTTATATGATAAAAATATTGGATCAAAAAAATTATATTTCCATGGATGAATACTATGTTATCCATTTCTATCAAATGAAGCCCACAATAAAATATACTTTAGTTTAAAACTTTATATGTGATATGTACATAATTTTATATGTTATGTATTTTATATCTTATAAACATATGATAATTAAATAAAATTTTCCTTATTTATGTATCTATTTGGAATTTTATCATAGTTCATTTGGTTTCAAAATAATGGAATTGATTAATCATAAATTAATCTATATATGTTATTACATTAAATTAGTGAAATATATTATTTATAATAAACTATATTATATCTATATTAACACATATGATTAAAATTGGATTTTCATTTTTTTATTTCTTAAAAATGCCTTTAGATTGTAATAAATGAAGGCCTATAATAATATAAATGACAATTAAATTCAAAATTGTATGAAAAATAGATTATTAAATAAGGGCTAAGTTGGTTTAAATCACCTTTTAATGTGTCATATTGTAACTAATTGATGTAATAAAAGGTTTTGATAAATAATCTTATACATTATATATTAATTATATCTTAATAGTACTAGAAATAACATTAGTAAATTGTTTTGACTACAAGTGAATGTATAGTTAAAGTTTCATTGAAGGTGAAATGAAATTAAGGCATGATAAATTTGGTTCACTTTTACAACCCCATAGTGATTTAGGTTAGTGAATTTGGAGTCATTGTGTACTAGATAATAAAAGGCATAGTAGCCTTTAGGGTTCACTTGTGGAATTAGATTTTTTTAATTACTTTCATTATTTGGTGTCTTTGAAAGATTTTGGAAATCAAAGAACATCTAGTTCCAATTTTTTGAAATTTGTGGGTATCAAAGGATTGTTAGTTCCTTCATAGATGGAATAACTTGAAATCATTTTGGATTTTTTAGAAATCATGTATAATTTCATTTTTAAATACCTTGCTCTAAATACCCTTATAAGACCCACCAAACTCTCTCCAAAAATCAATGCAACATTGAGACAAAAGATATGAAATTTTCCTTGGTCTGACCATTTTGGATTTTGGTAGAAGCTAATCAACAATAAAGGATGCTAACATATATCAAGGATACATATCAAACCATACATTGTATGTCTTAAGTTTTGGCAGTTCCTACCCAAGATTATAATATTTTAATTCACATTCGGTAGATAGAGGAACATGAAATGAGGTACCAATAATGTTGGTGCCATTATGTTTGTGAGTAAAGTCAAGGAGTGCTAGTTTTGCTTTAGTAACAAGAAACAAATGTACAAGGCACTCCTAGAGTAATCAAAATGTGTACAAAGGGAAATAACAAACATTGTGAAGGTGTACCATGAAGTGATTCTTTTGTTCCAAAAAACTTAAATCATTTCAATCATTCACATTTTTGGTCTACAACAATGTACAATGAAAAAATTATCACTTTTTCTCTTGAATTCAATCTTCTTTATGGTAAGATTCGAGGTAAGTATGCAAAGGTTTTCTTCTACTACTACACCTGAAGTGAAAACAGACTAAACTTATTGTTTGTGTTAGTATTGTTTGGAATCATTTGTATAAAAAGAGTTAAGGGTTCCATGACAAGAGTTCTTGGGGGGAAATAGGGCTTCTAAGACAATGTTGGCCATGTTGTTTCCCAAGTCATGTATTTCTCTTGACTTTCTAACTAATTAACATTAATTGGTTACTAAAAATGCAATATTTTATTTATAGTTTGGTGGTGCATTATATTTGTTAAAGATTGTTTAAAATCAAAATGAAATTGCATAATTATTTTCATAGTACTTCCTATCCATTCTTACAATTTATTCTACATTGCCCACTAACTAAACAAGAAAAGGCCTTCAATATTAAAAAAAAATAGGGTAGTTTGATTCACTATCCCAATTGTAGTGATTTTCTCACAAGTCTAATACAATTGCAACCAATTGGTTTTGAAAAAAATCAGCATTTAATGAAAATAATTGAAATACTATTGGAGTCATAAAGGTATGACGGTATATGCACCGATTGACATGTTTACATTTATGTACATCATGTTGGAAGCTTAGAACCTACACTCTTTGAGCATAGACAATTTTCGTTATCAAAACATAAAGGATTTTTATGACAAGAAGGTTCTAGAGTACCGACTATAGAAGACACAAATTCTTAGTGTGATTCTTCACCCTTGAGCTCTTACATCCTACATCAGTTGTAACTACCACTATGATGGATGAAATAGAATGTACAATGAACTCCCACTAAACCTAAAACTAGGTTTTCAAGCCACATCTTCTTGTCATGCTTCTTGTCATGTCACATGAAGGATTTTCATTACATGAATGTTCTAGACTACCAACTATAGAACACACAAAAATTCTTAATGTGATTCTTTCACCCTTGAGCTCCTGCATCCTACATCAGTTGTAACTA
>Ga0209611_10004217_pt1 | contig 24671 bp, 28 predicted proteins | sample S1TSphgellanicum_3_FD_187693 | JGI IMG/M metagenome (GOLD analysis project Ga0209611, IMG submission 187693) | Host-associated microbial communities from peat moss isolated from Minnesota, USA - S1T2_Fc - Sphagnum magellanicum MG (SPAdes) (version 2) | ecosystem: Host-associated > Plants > Peat...
AACAAAAAAAAAAAAAAAAAACTTAAATGAAAAAGCTCATGGTTTGGAAAACCAAAGTGTAAGCTACAGTTTAAAGTTGTTCATTTCTTCGGTTTTTGTTTTTTCCAATACTTTTAAAAAACCTTTGTCGTTCAAATTTTGTGAGAATGGAAGGCATGCTATGGATTGAAAACATTCTTGAAAGCACATTAGCTCCTCCACTTTTTACTAATTCTAGAGTTAACATGGTTGGTTTTATGAATCTTCACAAAGTGATTGTTTGTTAAAAGGAGTGCATTTTCAGCCTTTCCAAGTGCATGAACTGGAGGTGAAAAGAAAAATTTAAAAAACCATGGAAAAAATAAGAAAAATCAAAAGTTAAATTAATTGTCTCACATGTCAATCACACATTATTGATATTGGACCTTTGAATTGAACCCCAAGCCTTTAAACACACTCAATACACCTTAGGAAAAAATGGTTTTTTAAAATGTGAACAAAGGTTCAATTCAAGGTTCAATTTGCTTCAAATTGGTTCATGAGTTTTTGGTCCTTGGACCCTTGTCTAAAATTACCCTTAAGTTATGTTTATTCTTACAATAAAATTTCACAAATGCACATCAATGTAATGGCCTCCCTTGTCACTTAAGGGACAACATTGATTAATCCTCTCTTTTTTAAACATTAAGGTTAAAGTTAATGGGCCCAACAATAAATTTAATTTAGTTAATTCATTTATTTTCCCCTTTCCATTCTTCCTTCAAACAAAAACTTAATTTTTAAATTTTTTTCTTCCAATAAAGTTTCACAAGCCTACATCAATTATGCAATAACAACATTGATTAAGGAAAAACCTTAAATTTTATTTTTCTTACAATAAAGTTTCACAAGCCTCTACATCAATTACGCAACAATAACATTGATTAATGAAAATTCCTAAATTTTATTATTCTTGCAATAAAGTTTCACAAGCCCACATCAATTACACAACAACAACAACATTGACTAATGAAAAACCCTAAATTTTGTTATTCTTGCACTAAAGTTTCTCCAAGCCTACATCAATTAGGCAACAACACCATGGACTAATGAAAAACCCTAAATTTTATTAATCTTGCAATAAAGTTTCACAAACCTACATAAATGAATTAAACAACAACATCATTGACTAATGAAAAACCCTAAATTTTGTTATTCTTGCACTAAAGTTTTCTCCAAGCCTACATCAATTAGGCAACAACATCATGGACTAATGAAAAACCCTAAATTTTATTAATCTTGCGATAAAGTTTCACAAACCTACATAAATGAATCAAACAACAACATCATTGACTAATAAAAAACCCTAATTTTTGTTATTCTTACAATAGAGTTTCACAAGCCTACATGAATTTGGCAACAACATCATCGAATAATGAAAAACTCTAAATTTTGTTATTCTTTGCAATAAAGAGTTTCACAAGCCTACATGAATTTGGCAACAACATCATTGACTAATGAAAAACCCTAAATTTTGTTATTCTTGCAATAGAGTTTCACAAGCCTACATGAATTTGGCAACAACATCATCAAATAATGAAAAACTCTAAATTTTGTTATTCTTTGCAATAGAGAGTTTCACAAGCCTACATGAATTAGGCAACAACAACATCGACTAATGAAAAACCATAAGCTTTCCCTTATTATTTTTGCAATAAAGTTTCCCAAGCCTACATAAATTAGGCAAACAAAATTAACTAATGAATTTACTAATCTCCCATTTTGACATTAGGTGTAAAGTTTGATTGGTGCCCAAAGACAACTCTAGTCTACAAAATTAGTCCATTCAAATTTTTCCCTTCCCTCCAAACAAAAAAAACCCTAAATTTTGTTTATTCTTGCAATTATAAAGCTAAGTTCCACATCAATCAATTTAGTAACTCCCCTGTCACTTCGGCCACAACACTAACTAATTAACTGTCTAATCGGTCTTCACATTAGGGTTAGGGTTTGATGGGAGGGGGGACCCAAAGGCAAAGGAGTGTGCAGTTGTCGTCCTCGTCGTCGTGATCGTGGTTCCTTTGCGCTCGGTTGTTGGTTTGTTTGTTTCTTGGATCTGGGAAGGTGTTTTTTTTTTTTCCTCTCTGTGAGAAGCGATAGGAGAAAGTGGTAGTTCTTTTCTTTTCTTTTTTTATGGTGGCTTTTGATAGCGATCTGAATGCAAGAATGACGTCGAGTTTGGCTCCGGGTCTTGCCCGGAAGCTAAAGAAAGTTTTGGAGACGCGAACGGATTCGCCAGAGCTTCTGGCATCTCTCGGCACGCTCTCCAGTTTCTACGCTGACAACACGCTTCAGGCAAGACGGAACTTGCGAGCGACGATCGAGAGACGAGGTCTTTCGATCAATGAGGAGTTTCTGACAGCTTCGGAGTCGGCACAAAAGGCTCTGGATGCGGTGGAATCAGAAGTTGCGGGTTTGGCGGAGTGCTGTGACAGGATTGCCAAGTCGCTAAGCAGCTGCAGTAGCATGACAGGCGACATCGTGACCGCCACCGAACGGCTGAAGCAGGAGCTGGATTACACAACGCAGCGACAAGATCTCATCACTATGTTCCTCAACAACTATCAACTGCATCCTGAAGAAGTCGCAGCATTGCGAGAAGAGGATCTCAGTGAAGATTTCTTCAAAGCGCTCCTGCGAGTCCAAGAGATTCACGCTAACTGCAAAGTGTTGCTGCGCACACATCATCAACGCGCAGGGTTGGAGCTCATGGATATGATGGCCGTTTACCAGGAAGCAGCGTATGAACGGCTCTGCAGATGGGTGCAGGCCGAATGTCGAAGCTTGGGGGATAACGATACTCCTGAGGTGAGTGATCTGCTCAAAACTGCTGCTCGTTCTCTGAAGGAGAGACCTGTTCTCTTCAGATACTGTGCTGAAGAGGTAGCCAATACAAGACACAATGCCCTTTTCCGCCGCTTCATTAGTGCTCTTACACGCGGTGGACCTGGAGGAATGCCAAGACCCATCGAAGTGCATGCCCATGACCCCCTCCGCTATGTTGGGGATATGCTGGGATGGCTGCATCAAGCTCTGGCATCAGAGAGAGAGCTGGCCATGGCACTATTTAGCACTGATGCTACCTTGGGCACCACCTCACGCAGATTCTCCACAGAAGCTTCAAATTTGGTGTCATCAAAATCAGGCCGAATGTCAAAGGAGTGGGAGAGAGAAGACGGGAAGGCAGAGGCAGACATGGCATTTGTGTTGGATCGTGTGTTTGAAGGTGTTTGCAGGCCTTTCAAAGTGCGAGTGGAGCAAGTGCTCCAGTCACAGCCCAGTCTATTGTTGGCATACAAGCTCAACAACCTTCTTGAGTTTTATGGTCACACTGTGTCAGAGCTCTTAGGTCATGACGCGGCACTTTCTTGTACAGTTCGAGACTTGCAAGATGCTGCACAGCGAACTGTGTTTGACATCATGAAGGCACGGGGAGATCGGTTGTTGAAGTACCCTGCACCTGTGGCAGTGGATTTGTCCCCTCCACCTGCTGTCACCGAGGCAGTCTCACTTTTGCTGGAGCTTATTGACACCTATGAGAGCATGATGGTGCCAGCAGGCAGTAAGAAACCAGATTTTGGACCTGTGATTGAGGCAATTTTGGACCCTGTTATACTGATGTGTGAGCGATCAGCTGAGGCATTTGGATCCAAGACATCCGTACCAGCTGTCAAACGCGGTTCAAGTGGAATCCCAGATCCTGGACATGGACAGAGGTTTCCGGGATTGTCACCCTCCCAACGAAGGTTATCATCAGTTGAGACACTACTTAGTGGGACACCAGGTATTCTTCCTGCTCAAGGTGTGATGGCAATCCGCAAAATGTTTATCATCAATTGTTTGTCAGCCATTCAGCAACCTTTGGCTGTGCACAGAGTGGCAGATGTTTGTGTTCGATCTCTGCAATCACGAATTGAGGGCCACATTGCAGCTTTAGTAGACTCAGAAGTGGGGATTATTCTTGACCGCTGTGGGCTCCAAAAGAAAGTGGCCTACATTAAAGATAAGTTGCAGAAAGGTACACAACCTGAAATTGTGCCAAAGGAAGAGGACCAGGATGATGGAAAACCAATGGCTGAAGCTGATGGGATGTCACCTACAGCAGTTGCAGAGTCACTGAAACTTTTCTTTGGTCTCCTGGGCAGCAACAAAGGAGCTGTACCAGAGTTTGAGCAGATACATGTCCCGCAACTAAGGAGTGAGACATGTGTTGGAGTGGCAGAAGCATTAGCAAATGCATATGAGCTTGTGTACAATGCTGTTTCAGACCCTGCTAATGGCTACCCTGACCCCAAGAGTATGATGCGCCATTCTCCGGACCAGATGAAGACTATCCTTGGATTATGATCTTGTCCTTCTGAAGGACTTATGAAAGACTACTTGCTCTTTTGACACTCAAGGTAAGAAGTTGCACAATGGTTGAAGAATGTGAAGCGTGGCTGTCTAGAGGGCTGAATTAGATAGAGGCTTGTTAACAGAGGGCAAGGACCAACAGAGTTTCTTAATTCAACACATGATTATTGGCAGGTATGGGTGCAAAGTCAGCTAGTTTCACATTCTTCAACCATATGCAACTTTGTCATTCTTTGGAGTATAAGTAGCTCAGAAGGGAAGAATTGTCTTATTGATATATTTGGGTTGTTGGTAACAGGTATACTAGGTTTGCTAGAGAATATAGCAATCTCTTTCTCTCTGCACAAGCACACCATTCTGTGAGTTATGTGTGGGTGTTAAGGACCTACTGCAGGCACCATGCTTTCCATTCTGGAAAACCAGTATTACAAGATCTTACCTATCCATTTGGTTTGGAGTTTTTTGAGCTTTCTATGACAATATCACAAACTCAGGATGAGTTTGCTTAATAAGATAGTACTGGTCACCGCCACAGATCACACCACCACATCTGTGGTATGGTTGTCAGCTGGATTCACCAACAACCATTGCAGAAACAAATTGCAAATATAGTTTTAATATAGTAATGTAGTCATTGTGCAAAACTGCAAATATAGTATATGTATTATTTTATTCATTGTGTCACAGCTATATGTGTCGCAGTTGACCATTTCTTATTTGAGAAACATAGCTGGTAAGGTCTTTGCAGATCTGGGTAGTGCAGGGGTGTTTGCTCATCACTGCATTCTTGCATGATCAAATCTGCTTTCTTCACAATTCGGAACAACTCATATATTGGCTACGCCCAAGTTATACGAGTCTTGTTCATGAGATAACATTTGCTAGCCAATATTATGTGAACCATGCATTTGCATTGTAAGACATTCATGTCTAGTTTTGAAGTTTGGCCTGATGTTCTATCATCTAGGTCACATTTGGCTGTTAAAGTCCTTACTTTGAGAACTTGTATGTTGAATGAAGTTGCTTCAAAGGTGTGAATCAATATCATTGGCACCTACAAGAACACAATTCAAAATGTGCAAGATGTAAGTAATGTCACATTGATGTGAAACACACATTACATTCACTCTTAGTTCAACAATATGATCCAATAATATTTTGCATGTGTGTAAGAAGTACATAAGCCCAAGATTATTTGTTGTGAAAAATTTGTAAAGTCATCTTTAATAGGAACAAAGTCTATTAATTATGATCTATGACAATCATTTTCATTGCTCCATTTTGAATTAACCATAGTTGTGCCATTTCATCCATAACATGAAACTTGCAACAAGCATGTAGGTGGAGTTACACCTTCTAGTTCAGATTGACAACCAGCTGAATCATTCAACTTTGACAAAGATTGATCACCATCCAAAACATCCTCTGGCTCAAAGTCAGTGTTTTCGATCTTTTCTTCTATTGTGCAACTCTCATCGACACCATCATCTGTGACTTCCACACTTTCTACTCCAATCCATGCATAGAAAAAAAAGGTTAAGATTCTAAAACATGACATATCCAAACTAATAATGACTACATTAGGTTGAATGAAGTTCCTTCAAAACTAAACCCAATATCATTAGCACCTACAAGAACACAACTCAAAGTGTGCAAGATGTGATGTCACATTTATGTGAAACACACATCACAATTATGTTTATTTCAACTATAGAATCCAATAAACTTTTGCATGGGTAGAAAGTACCCATGACTATTTGTTGTGAAGCATTTGTGAAGTCCTCTTTCGTGAAGTTCTAACAAAAACAAAGTTTACTAATTCTTCATTTTCACTATATTTTCAATCAACCACACTTGTGTTACTTCATGCATAAACCATGAACATGAAAGCTGCAATAGACATGTAGGAAAAATACCTTCTAGCTCAAACTGATCACCATTTGAAACATCCTTTGACTCAAAGTCCATGTCTTCCACCTCCTCTTTTGTTGTGGAATTCAAGGAACAGTTTTCTTTCTCATTGAGACCATCATTCTCTACTCCATTTCATACAGAAAACAGAAATATTAGGATCTTAAAGCATGACATATCAAAACTAAGAATGACCATAGTGGCAACTAATGGCAAAACCCAAGGCATTAATTATAAAGATTGAATGTTCACTTGAATTCATGAAAATTTCACAAACATTGAAGGCATCCTTCATTACTACTTTAAATGAAAAAAATGTTTTCTTTGTCACAAAACCAAGGCCATTCAAAAGTGAGTGAGACATGCTAATTAATAGAAGAAAACATTTCACAAATTTTACTAGACTAACTTGTACAAATTAGTTATAAAATCACTTGTCATGAAAATACTTTTAATGTCACATAGTTGACTGTAGATTGATGAGAAAGTTGGCCTCCTTGTCACCTTTCATCCCAACACCGCTCCATCAAGGACAACAAGAACTTGGGCAAGGAAGTAGGTAAGGTTGGCCTTGTGCTTGCCTTTTTCTTGGCTTTAATTTTACTTACATGAATTTTTGCAAATTGGATCACCCTTGTGAAGATCTCAAGGCAAATGATAGCATAATTGTACACATCTACCTTGAATGGGTTATAAATTTCCATGTTGCGAGAAGTGTTGTTTGGAATCAACTCAAGTGCCATCCATCTTGTTGTCCCCAAGTGGTATTGCAAGTCAAAATGTGAAATGCCACGAGAGTCAATGGTATGTGATAAGCTATGAAGTGATACTTTGGCTTGTATGTACCCAACTTTTGCCATCTCTTTGTCTTGTGAAGGATAATTGAAAAGAACATGTGGAGATTTGAAATTCTCCAACTATTTGTAGCATGACATCCATTGCAATAGGAAGGTTAGATAACACCAATGAATTGTTGACACCATCTTCAAGGTAACTTTGAAGGTCTTGGTGCATGTGTTCCATCACAAGGGAAAAAATCTTGAAGTCCTTGCCAAATTGACCAAATATTTGCACAATGTGAAGGTGAGAATGGCTTGCCAATATCTTTGCTATTTGCTTGACACTATTATTCATCCTTACATAAGCCCTTTGAAAGGATTTAAAATCAAAGCTTTAACCCAAGCACTTTACCTCCTTAACTGACTAAAACCTTCTTTCACTAATGAGTTGGCCAAACATGACCTTTGTTGGTCCTATGGTCAACAAGTCAAATGTTTTCATGAACTTCAATTCAATTGAATTTGTTGTATAATTTTGCAAATTCTCTAACCTCCTTTTAGAACTCTCATAATCTCACCAAGCATACATCCTCATGGTATATATATTTTTTGATGTCTTGTCCAAGAGTCACTTGATGTCCTTAAGTTTACAACATTCAAAATAATGGCTTCATAGCACTAAAGCTTATAAAGAACTTCAACAAAAAGTTCAGTGCTATTTACAAGCTTGATTGTCAACTCCAACCACTCTTTGGTCTTGCCACAACTGCATATGATTGCCTCTACATCCTTCACCACATGATAGAGCTCCTTGAAAATTGATTTGCAAGATAGTTGGAAGAGATCAACTTGCATCTCACTAGGTACATAATCCATGCCTACTTGTATACGCATCATCGTGTGTACGAGGATCTTGTTCAAAAAACGTGCATAGATAATCATTGAATTGCACCTCATATCCAATTAGTGATTGCACCACATCCCATGAGAGTTGGAAATAATTTTTCGTCATTGTTGTGTCAAGATGCTCCTAATCGATTCACACTTTGCACATCTCACAACCCTCTATGCTCCCAACTACTCTTCTAAAAGCAACTCTCTCCCTTCTTACCTTTAATCTATAAGTTGCACCTAAAACTATATTAGCTCAAACTTGTTGAATGCTTCTTCTTATTGCCAAGCACCCAATAGATCTAATTCTATCTTTACATTCTCATGTAATAGTAAAGAAACACCCACTAATCATTTTATCAACCAAAAAAAGAACAAACTCTTCTCAAATCCTCAACTTGCTCTTGTTATGACACATTTTTGAAGCCATGGATTTTCCTCCAAAGGCAAAAAAGATGGATTGATAACCATCGATTTCTCTTTTTTTTTTTGGTTTTTTTGTCTTTCTCTCACACATGAAAGTGGCAAAATTCCTAGAAACATGGTTACATGGACCTCCCTTTCATCAAGTAGATATAAAGAGTGGGTTGTAAAAAAAAAAAAACTCATACAGCCATTTTCTCTAGTGAATTTCAAAAATGAAGTGATTTTGGAGGGTTTCAATAGCCATAATAAGTGAAGGAGTTTCAAATTAATTAATTAATTAATTAAATCACCAGATTCCTATATTAGGTTTTCATTGTGTATCCATGAGTAATAAATAGAAAGGTTGTTTACAAAATTTGTATCTCATATTTGGTTTATAGCCATATTTGGCTGAATTTTCCTATGGGTCATCGCCATTTCCTTTATATCTTCTTCCTATGGATTATCGCCATCCTTAGGCTACACCATCTTCTGTTTCAAACCCTAATTTGAGCTGCTTTGTGTTTTGCTTGTTGCTTGCGGGCTTTTGTTCATTGTCGGTGTATCGGCGTTGCTTTTGCTGCTGCTGCTGCTGCGATGGTGTCGTTGCTGGTAGCTACGTATGCAGACGTAGCTTCCATCAACCCTGCTTGTGCACTCCTCGCGCTTTTGCCTTCACTCTGGCGACCTGGCCCGTCTCTGGACTCTTGTGCCTCGTTCGCCCACGGCTCCTTCCGCTTGTTGCAGCTACATGGACGAATCGTGCATGAAGATCATCTGGAGCGGCGATGGGAAGCGCAAACGGGGGAGAAAGTGTCGGAGATCATCTTCATGAGCAGACATACAGCGGTTTCCAATCGACCTGCACTCACGGTACATCCCATAGGTATTCCTCACCTCCTTCCTCATGAGACGCCGCCCGCAGGGGGACGACCCGGCTGGGCTGCTCCCCCAAACTCCAGGATCGGTCCTTGGTTCCGACTCCTCAAGTCTGTTGCCGTCAGTCAATCCCTGTTTCCGGAGTTCGAGATCACTCTGGAAGCGACTCATCATGGACCAGAGACAGAAGTGCCTGCGATGTTTGTTGAGATCGGTAGTACTGAGGAGTACTGGCAGAGACAGGATGCAGCCAAAGCCATAGCCATGCTCTTCTCCCAAGGATTAGGTCTCGATGGCAGCCCTGGAGTCGGAGTTTGGAGCCAAGAGACCAACAGCGGAGACAAGGTGCTGTTAGGGTTAGGAGGTGGCCATTACGCTCCCAGACATGGAGATATTGCAGTGAAGGAAGGTGTCTGGGTTGGCCATCTGTTGTCTGGCTATTCCTTAGTGATGGAGGAGCCCCCACCCCAGGTTCTCAAGAGCAAGAACTACGCTCAGATTCAGGGGACATGGAAAGAGGCCATCAAGGAAGTTGTTGCGGCAACCAGGAAGAGTTTTCCAGGAGGAGAAGTGGTTGTGCACCTCGACAGCAAGAGCTTTAAGGGCTGGCAACGAAGTGCAATCACCTGGTTCTTGAGTGAAGAAGGTGTGAGTATTGGTAAAGCCCAGGACTTTGCAACATCTTCTTGAGCTCAAAGATCCTTAAGTCTTCTTCTCTGATGCATACCTTAATCTATGTGATTGGAGAAGCAAGGAACCTTACGTCTTCTTCTTCAATGCACACCTTGTTTATGTGATTGGAGAAGCCACAAACCTTAAGTTTTCTTCTTCAATGCACAACTTGTTTATGTGATTGGAGAAGTGGCAGCATGGGAGGAGAAGATAACGCAAAATTGGTGCAGGAACCCACCTGACCTGAGAGGTTTTCTCCAACACCCACTTCTAGAACTCACAATAGCTGCACATTTGGCAAAGTATTCTTTGATTGGATTAGCAAAGAAATGTAGAAGCTCAAGCAAGAAACAAACATCACTTCGTAACTAGAGATGTAGACTCCTTGTACATCTCCACAGTCACTTTGGACCTTCTTCTCAGCATAGGTACTCATGAATATCCTCAGGCCTTATCTTCCCCACCTTCAAAACCCAGTTCCAGTTTCCCTGAAAAAGGGGGGAAAAAAAAACAAGCAGCTGACAAAAAACAACTTGGAAGAAGAGTGTTAGCATTTCAGAAAACCAGAATACAGTCTCAAAGCTATACATCAAAACATAGCCTGCCCTAAATTGCTCATCTGAAAACTACACAGGACATGACAAAAGCAATTAGACGATCTATGCTGCCTAGTGATCCTTATCGGGTTCTCATCTTCCATGCTCCAGCTTATGTTGCAGCTCTAAATTAAATTGGTGACCTAGAAGCTCTTTCCATCATGACCAAAAAATAAAAAGGTAGCATGACCATGTGCAATAACACACTTATGAGTACTAGGAAGACCTAACAAAGGAAGTCATCTTATGAGGAAACATTGGCCATTCTAAAGAAAGCCCTTTGGACTGTACATGACAACAGAGACCCATAACACCATCATGTATTTCTGCATTCTATGACTTTGAAATCAACAGCATCTGCCACTGTAGGAGATGGTGAAACACATCTCCTCAATAGGCTAAACAAACAAAAAAGAGTCCTTGGCCTGAAGACATTCAAACAGTCCTCTAAAGATTGAAAAAGAGAAGGGAGAGAATGCCACAAAACTTGGCTATTAGAATGAATGTAGACAAGATTCAACAATCACTAGTTGGGATCGAGCTCTCTCCCAGTCAGAAATATTCCATAATGACCGTTACAAGATAACAAATTGAAATTTAGCTCACTAGACACATTGCAGATTGAAAAAACACATTCCATAGCTGCAGTTCCTTTCATCCACTATGGAAATAAAACTGTTTTCATGTAAATGAAGTGATAAATAAAGCAAATTAGCTAGCACTAATTGAGCATCACAAAACTCACTGAAACAAGCAAATAGGCTTAAATTATATCTTTCATAAGAATAGAGAAACCTCCATCCTCACAATGAAGAAGAAACAGCAAGGTTAACACTTCCTCAGGAAGCCACAGAAAGAACCAAACTACGGAAGACAGAACAAACAAAAAACACACACTGGTATGAACAAAAGTGCCAGTCTCACACCTCTTCAGGGACCATCGACAGTAGTATGTATGATAGTGACTTAACTACCACAACTTCCCCACTGACTTCATCAGCTCCCTACAGTGGGTAAAGGCCGGTGACAAGCACCAAAAACGAACTGAGTTTCTGCTGCAATTCCGGAAGCAATGGGAAGACTCAGCCATACTACTGGCTAGCAACAGACCACAACAAGAAGGACAAGACAAAGAAACAAAGAATGACAGAAAGGGAAAAGAAAAACTAAAGGAAAGGACAAACAGGGAAAGACTATGAACAAGTGGGCTTACAAGAAGCTCCCCACTTACAAGACCCAAAGCAAAATCATTTTGAAAAGGCCAAAAGTTAGGAAATTTTTCCTTAATAAGCAACCCTCTAGTTCTCTTTAGAAGAATTTTTAAAGGGTAGCCTTTAGCCTTCAGAAAGACAATAAGACTGACCATCTGAAACACAAAATACTTCTTACAACTAAAGTCTCAAGAATCTGTAAAATTGACTATTGATAACCCCCAGCTTTGCAGTCATTGAGATATTGGAATGAACATGAGGCATTCTAATCATTTCAAGACCAGCATACTCTGGTTGAGAACGTTTGTCAAAAATGTCACAGGATAAACCTTGAGGACTTTGTCTCACAGCTAGATCCAAGAAATTACAAGAGAAGCCTTTAGATGTACAATTAAACTCACAAGATGTTTTTGGGTATATGCCGCTACCAAAAGAGTCTTGGTTAAGGTACATGAAGTTCACAAAGTCTGGAAAATCAGGAACAAAAAGATCATCCACAAACCTACAAACCAGGGACAATCTATGAAGCCCAACAGGACATGTGTTACTCTTCAAGAGACACTTAATGAAATCAAACTCATAGGTAAAGAGATAGAAATTAGCCAAATAGACTGCACAATTAGTACCCATGGGGATACCAATGCATTGTCTGTAAACACCATGACCAAAACAAAGAAACAAATTGTCAAATAAGAAATCCAGCCAAGAGATCAAATCTGAAGCCTCTGCAAAATTGAAGCTATGAAGATTTTCAAACAAAATGATCTTTGCATTATTTTTCGGCCACAAAAACCTAAAGTTCAAAGCTGTTTTCTGAACCATCAAAAACTTGAAACAATGAAGCTTAAGCATCCAATTGAACACTTTATTTATCAGAACTCTCATACAAGCTTTTAGGCTTAAATTGTATATTCCAACATAAATTAATGGAGACATCATCAAGTTTTATCCCATAACTTCCATTTAAAAGGCTTGCTTTCAGCATTGAAAACTTCTGCAAGTTTCTCAAATTGTACTAGGAATGCTGTACACAACTAACTATGCTAAAGTAACAAATCTTACTTGAAAATTAGGGGGTTGGTTGAAAGCGGCCTAGCCTTCGAAGCTTTCGTCGTCTCTCCCAGGCCAGCTCTTTTACCTTGATCTCACCTTTCACAGGAATTTCTGAAAGAAACACAGAAAATAGCAGTGATAATCACCTTCTCTACAAATTGTTTATGTTGAAATAAGCTTAAACAGTCAAGCCCTACAATTAAAGAAGCATTTGTGGTGGTAACTCAATTAACATCAGCATAGCAGTTCATGTACCTAGACAAGTGTAGACTATTGAGCATTGATCTTGAGGTCCTCTACATTCTCCACAGACTAAACAACAAATAGAACAGATGATTCCTTATTGATGCAAGAAAATTGACATATCCCCTACAAATTGTACATGTGACATCCCTGAAAAGAAGATGTCTAGCTGTTGGCTTCCTTAAGCATAGCAATATCCTGATCTGAGTCGCTGATGATTCCATTCTTCAAGATGTGTGCTCCTTCACATGGCTTCTCTCTCTTTCCAGTCACAGAAAAATTCTTTTTTCTGTATGGGAATACCCTGAGACCTTATGTCCAGGAACAGACTCCAAATGGACCATGAATACTCGAAGTCTGTAGAAATTACCTGGAACGGAATTTGCAGTGAGATCTCTGTTGTCTGACAATACTTCTTGAGCTAAAGGTTTCCAGTGCTCCGATGATGAATATGGACAGCCCATACCCACACTCAGTCCTCGTAAAATGTGAATTGTTCTCAGTATGAAGAACAGATCCTTTGGAAAATTCTGTCACCACCAAGGAAAAGGTTTCTAGCTTGTCACTCATTGCTCTCAGTTGCTAACATCCCACTACTCCTAACATGTTACTTCTGAAACAGTATAAGGAGGAGTATTATGATCACCCTACAAAGAACACACACAGAACCCAAAACAGCTTTGCTTCACACAATGAGCAATGTCAGATGACATATAAGGCTGATCTGACAGTGGTAAATCGCAAGCAAAATTATGCTTTCTTTATAGATCTGCTGGAGAATTAAGTAAAAATATCAACAAAGATAGTCTCCAAATGCACAAAAAAAATTTAACAACATTCCAACTGTACATTAGAAAACTGGACACAGCATTAGAGATCTTCTGTTGCAGATTATTTGAGAGAATGAAAAAAGTTGCTTGGGTTGCTGGGATGGATATACAGGCACCTTCACAGAGATTTCATTGAGAACTGAATCATCCCCAAATGGATTGGCAATTGCAACACCTGGTGGCAGCTTTGTGTCAAACATAAGGATTGCCAATGTCCTGATACTGTCGCTGTCCTTTTCAACTCTCTGGACTGTTTCAATCCCAAGGTTCCTGCCATAAACCACAATAAACAGATTGGGCATCATCTCCTAGAAACACTCACATAACTGTATTCCTTGTGGCCCTGATCATCTTAGAAATAATCCATTGATTCACCATCAAAAGAGGATGCAAGAGAATACTTGAAACAGCGACCAATTTCTGAAACATTGTTGGATGCCAAGGCCAGCACTAAGTGTGCAAATCCTAGCCGCAAATCCTCGCCCAATTCTTTCACCTGACCGTAATCCAGAAGCGCCACCTTCACCAATTCCAAAAATTCACATGTTTAAAAAGACAATATGATTGAATATAACCAACAAACTCTAACACCATGCTCAAACTCTTGCCATAGCACCATAAACCATTGAAGAAGATGCCCAGTAAGAGATATATGCCTTGCCATCCTTATTGATAAGGACATTTCCTGGATGGGGGTCAGCCTGGAAAAAACCATCCCTTAATATCATCTGCCCGTATGCTGATGACAAATCCCTCAAAATGTTCCTGCATCCACAGAGGTGATCTTACTGTCATAAGCAACCCTGTGCAGTCACATGAACCCCCTAACTACTGCCTGCCCTAGGTTGCTTATCTGCCTGATCAACAATAAAGATGTCTGCTCCAATTCAGCACAATTCCATACTAACTTATCACCATGAATCTGCAATGGATACTCTACTTCTACCTGGAGAAAGTTTCCAATTGCAATGTAATGGAGCTCACAGCCACATCTGTTATAGATCAAGACCATACTGTCAATGGCCCAAAAGAGGCTCCCAAACAAAGTACACATATAGAGAGATTGTCCTCTTGAGTCACTGCTTGCTATAGCCTTGTCAAAAATGAAGATGAGGATGGCACCTTTTAGCCATTCTGGCAACGGCACCATTTGGGTTAATTCCTCGCTTAGCCATTTCATCTGCTAATTTCAATATGGGTGTGCCTTCTATGAAATCCATCACCAGCACTTTCCTGCAAATGAGCAAGGCCACAGGGTTATGATAACAATACTACCAGCCTAATTTGCAGGGAGACAATCACTGCACACACCCATTGATCTGAATGCAGCATTTCAGGTCCTCCTTTAGCAAGAATTCTGGATAGCATCCTTCATCAGGAGCGGCAGCTATACTGTTCTCAACTCTCCCCATCTGACAAGTGTCTCCTATTGCAGGATGGGCTTTGAACAATTCCTCTTTACTGGTAAGGAAGCATTTCTTCTTCTAACTAGTATAGATTTGGTACAATACCCTGCACAGCCACACTGGCATATATATTGCAAAGGTAGGAAATACACTGTTTGAGAAACCTATCCAGCACAACACACCCTCACGTAAGCAGAATGCCAACACACAAAATTTGAGTAAAAGGAACATACTTGGTGACCAATCCAGGTACTGATTGAGGAATAGCAATAGGGGCTTTTCCCCAATTAGCTGCCCGCAAAGACTCAGATATCCGGTCCATGGACCCTGCCTCCTTTATGAAATCAAACTCAAATTCTACCTGAACATCACAACACTTCAGATTGGCAAACCATGGACAGGCTCTGAGCATGAAGTTGGCAGGGTCCAAAGCATGCACATGTAGGGCCTAACAGTCTAGGTCATATGAACATGATCAATCCACATTGCTCACTGGCACCTATGAGTGAGTGATTGTATGTAGAACTGTGCTTGGAATATAGTCCATAGTTTGCAGCTGACTGGCTATACAGTCTTGCTCAAACATCTGAAATCCCACTAGAATCATGGAGCCTACATAGAAGCTGGTGAAGTGAGGAAACCTGGTGTTCAAGTTCATCAAGGAATGAGAGTAAATCAAACTGGATGTCAAATCGCTGCAAAAATGCAGCAAAAATCTTTTGATTGCGGATGTCTGTCATCATTAATTCATGCGCCCCTGGATGCTGGACCTGTTATCCTTCCAAAGAACATTCCAAGTCATGTTTCCTCAACTGAAAACCTCATGACATTGAATCAAGCTTTGGAGTGTGAAATTTTCTCCAAGTGATAAGCTCTCATGCATTCCACAGGACACATACTCCATGAAAACCAAGAATCATAACAGGCAGATCAGAAAGTGAACTGCATGTAACAGGAACCAGTAACATAAGGGTGGGATGATGATACCTTCACAGCAACATCATTTGTTGTACCCCTGACTCTTGCACGATGGACCTGCATAACCAGCATCCACACATATACCAACTGTTTGATCAAGAGCTGTTGTCACCTAAAACACAAGCTCACCATTTTGAAGGACCCAAAATCTCAAAGTTGCTATGCTTGACTATTCTTTACTCTTTGCCCCCTGAGTGCAGAAAATTACAGGTTGTCTACAAGAAAAAATGCTGAGAAAAATGTTGTGTTTCAAAGAGTTTCTGAAGTCCAGGGTACCCTACCCCAACTCCTAGCAGTGCATATACCCAATAGGACATTGCCTATTATAAACTTGAAATCTTTCTCTCCCTCTGGTAGAATGTGTTACCTGGGCAACCGATGCAGAAGCAACAGGCTTGCGATCAAATCGCTCAAAGATAGAGTCCATTGGCTTTCCAAATTCTTGTTCAAGAACTTTCTGAACCTTCTCATATGGAGTTTCTGGTGCTCCATCACATAAAACAACTAGCTTCCTCACCCATGGCATTGGTGACACATCCGGCTTTGCCAATGTTTGTGCTGACTGCTCTCATATTTAGTGCAGGACATCCAACCCATGAGCCCTTCAGCTCTCTGATGTCATTAAAAAGCTCAAATGACAAACCGCCTTGGTTCATTTTGAACTAACTCAATTTGCATTGTCTCTGCAAACCAACTTAAATAAAGAGAACACTAAGACATAGCTTGTACTTTGGGAACTCACTGCCATCACTTTGCAGCCTTAGAACCCATGCCCAGTTCAGAGTTTTAAAGAAGGGCAATGGGGAGAGGCCTTCAAAAGACCAATGAACAGAACAGGAGGCCTGACTCAATATAGATTGCTTTCAAATCCACTGTCACAAGAACAGAAACTAGAAAAAGACAGACAACAAAAATGCAATACAAAAGTAGCACAGCATATACAGTCTTCCATGTACATATAGCAAGGAAGTGAAATGACATGTCATACTTGTTTGTCTCTAGTTTTCGTCAGGACCCACAGCTGCAGTCCATTGCACCATGCAAATAGAAAAAAGGTTACCCAAAGTTTCATGACTACAATCGTATAAAATATTTCCTCACCTTAAGGAAAAAACCACCAAGTTCTGTGCACAGAGAGTACAGTTTATCTGCTGCCCATTCATGCTGATCTTCCCACATTCGCTCTTGTTCTGCTTCATCCTTCACAAATTGTACTCGCAACTGCAGAGCCTGAGAAAGGGCACTCTTTTGTCAGCTTCTAGGGTTTTTCCCCTTTAATCTCCTCTTGTGCAGAAATGCTGGAGGCAGAGATGTGTGATCAATCCAAAACCTCCATTAATCACTTTAGGTGAACACTGGAATAGTGGTAGTAGGGTTTTGCTTCAAAATCCTGAGATAAGCAATGCAATATACTAGAAGAAGGTTTGGAAGAAATGCCTGTGCAAAAAGTCAGAAATGTAATTTGCACCTTGTAACTTGCATAGATTTGTGCAGTGCGGGTCCAGAATTGGATGGTGCGATCCATTTTCTGATGATTTTTCATGCCAAGCTCATGAATTGCACTCAAATGTGCTGTGCGTTTCTTCTCATCAAGTAACACCCCTGCCCATTTCTTCACATTCTCATCAATCTTGCGGTGCTTTGTTGCACCCAGTTCCCACATCATGCTCAAATGTGCTCCTCGTCTCTCTCCATCCATGCAAAAAGCAGTGATCTGTTTGACATGGTGATCTACCCATGTGAACGGCTGCCTCATGGATACAAATCCTCGTTCTGTCTCCTGGCTCATCCTTAGCTCAAAGATTCCAACCTGGATGAAACCACAATTCACCACCAAACCCTAAAAGGACACACCTAGCTGCTGCAGCTAGAAGTTCCAAAAACAGACTGAATTCAGATCTTCCTGAACTCAATTGAAATGAGCAAATGTGGTGATGAACTCGACCAGAGCAGCAATAATCCTGCCAATTCAAGCTGCTTCAACAAGGAGCTCCAAGAATGCTGACAAAGCTGGAATCCCAAAGTCCCAAAGAGTTATGTCTGAGAGTGAGACAAAAACAATGGAACTTTCAGTAGCAATGCTTTTCTGCTTCTCAAATCTGAAATTCACAAGACCTTGCAAAACTGCTATTCTCATGAGCATGAATTTCCTCAGTAAACAATCCTCCAAAGACAATCTATCTTCTTCAACAAGGACCTCACAGAATGACAACAAATTGGGAATGCCAAAGACCCAAAGCATTAAGTCTGTGCCTTTCTCTCATGCTTTACATTTTCACATGGGACCAATTTGGCAAAATGCGTGAATGAAGCAGCACACCAGATTCAGATTATCACAAGCTGCAAATCTGCCAAACTCTATCTGTTCCCAAATGCAAATCTTCCCAAACAAAGAGAAGGACATATGCCCACAAACATCCACAAACCTAAAAACACTCAGATCTCTTTCTCTCTCTAGACTGTAGTCCTTGTTGACTCTTCATCTTGTTCCTGTTCCTCCACTTGCTCCTCCCCAAAGATCAAAGCTAATCACACTCTCAAAGAAAGATAATAGGTCAGAAAGTCTAAGACAGTAGAAGAAGAGTCACGCAGAGTCAGAGAGAGGGTGTGAGAGAAGAGGAGTCTAGTGAAAGAAAAGTAGAAAAGAACCATAGACAATCTCTTTTTTCCTAAGAAAAAAAAACTGCTGAGAAAAAAAAGGGAGTTTGCGACTGTGAGATTTTTTTTCCACAGATGCACGCACAGAGCCGAGAGAAACGAATGTGATGAGACGAGAGGCCCAGAGACAACAGGAGCAACAAACAAACAAAAGATTCACAGAAACAAAAGAAAAGTGTGACCTACAAAGGAATGCGTGGTGCACACCGTGGCCTCTCGTCCACCTCTCCTCTCTATCTTGGGCGCGAGCGTGCATCTGTGACGTAGGCAAACATGGACGTTTCTTTCAATACGCAAAGCGCCTTATCCTTCTCTCTCTGCCATCAAAGGCCCCGGTCCCGACCGCTTCTGTCTCCTTGCCGATGATGCTGGAATCAGATAACCTTCCATCAAAGAAGAAGACGAAGAAGAAGAAGATGAAGAAGATGACGACGACGAAGAAGAAGATAGGAGTTGAAGCTTCAGAGCAAGGGATCTCAAGTGCAGAAGGGATACGTACAACAGACAGGCGATTTTATTTTTCTTGTTTGCCGCAAGAAAGAAAGATTCAACAACAAACAAAAAAAGAAGCAAACAATATCAATCAATCTGCAGCTGCTCTGTACTCCACAAGAAAGCGGAAGATGTCCAATGTCTATCTGCTGGTCTGTCCAAAGCTCAAGGAAGTTTGCAAAACACGTATTATCACAAAGTTTCGAGCGCGGATTACCTACAAAGTCGACAAAACAGGGCTGCTGTTCGATCATTTGTTGTTCTTGTTTGTCGTCTTCGATCGGGATCTTCTTCCACTGGTTTTGTCAGCAGCATCATCATCATTTCTTCTCTCTTCTGCTGTTCCTAATCTCTCTCTGCGTAGCCAGCCAGTAAGCCAGCAGCTGCTAAATAGATCTCTTCACTAATGCAAATTTCTTGAGGATCATCATCTCTGTTACAGAAATTTGTTCTAGGATCCTTCGGGATCTCTGTGCAAGATCCTTGCCGATTGACAGAAAGGTCTTAGAAACATCGCTCCATTGTTTCTTCAGCTCAAAACCGTTGCCGATTTTATGATAGCTGCTAGAAGCAGCTCTCCATTGTTTCTCAAATTCAGAATCCTTGCCGATTCACTGCTGCTGCAATAGTTCTCTTTCCATTGTTCTTCGGCTCAAAATCCTTGCCGAAACACACCGGCAAGATCAGCTTTCTCCTTTGTTTCTTCAGCTCAAAAACCCTGACCGATTCCCAGCTGCTGCAATAGATCTTTTCCATAATTCTTCGGCTCAGAATCCTTGCCGATTCACATCGGCAAGGATAGCTTTCTCCTTTATTTCTTCAGCTCGAAAATCCTTGCCAATTCGCAGCTGCTGCAATAAATCTTTTCCATTCTTCTTCGGCTCAAAAATCCTTACCGATTCACAGCTGCTGCAATAGATATTTTCCATTGTTCTTCGGCTCAAAATCCTTGCCGATTTTACATCAGCAACATGCATTTCTCCATTGTTTATACACTTCAAAATTCCTTACACCGCCGAATTCACCAGCTGCTACACAGATCTGAGCATTATTATTTATTGTTTCTTCGCCAGCTTCAGCTCAAAATAAAGTCCTGCAAATATCTCCAAAATCCTCCAAATCTCTCCAAAATCGTTTCTTCAGCTCAAAATCCTCCAGAATGCTTTCGTCTGCTCCAAATCCTTCCAGATCTCTCCATTGCTTCTTCAACTTCAACTGAAATTCCCTCAAATTCTCTTCCAAATTCTCCAAATGATAATTAAAAGAGATTAATATATATATATATTCTTTGAAAATCCTTGACTAGAAGAATACGACAAACACGATAAACACAAAAAGGAGATGATGGAAAAAAAAACTTTACCTTGATGAAGCTTCAATAAAATGCGAGTGCAATGGTTCTGCAAAGTGAAATCACTATTGAAAAGCACAAACATTCTTGTGGATTCAATCTTTGGTGTGGTTATGACAATTGTTTTTTTGAATTTATAAAACCTTCAATCTCCATAGATAGTTTGATTTAAGATCAAATTCAATTTCATCTACATTTCATTTATAATCATAGTTTTTATTTAACTAATGCAAAACATGCAAAATAAAAGATTGTGTATTAATTGTTATGTATAATCAATTAAAACTAATAACATGCCCAAAAACCATGGCCTTGTTATTGCATTTTTTTTTTAAAACTTGTATTTATATAATTAGAAAATTTGGATGTTTTACAAATGGATAATATTTTAGTTCAAGTTTAGGTTTCAATTTTAATTAGGGTCAATTGCAGCTGAATAATTATAATTGTTTTCATCTAACATAAAAATTGACCTCATGATTGATGGATGCAAAGGTATCACACACTACATCACTCATTCTTAAATATTCATTGCCATGAACACATCTTCACATCTTTCACATCCAAGTATGGTATGTAAATGATCAAACTTGTTGCATCCACCCCCTTTGCATCCACCCTACATACAATTCACCCCAAATGATTTTTTAAAATTTTGTTGCCAATTTTAATCTTGGAGAAATCTATGAGCAAAAATGCCTTCTATGCTTGAAAAATGTTGGAGGATAATTTGTGTATCATTGATTTTGTTGTTGTTAGTGATGCAACATCTATCACTTTTGTTTGATGGTTCAAATGGGTGGTTTCCTTTCATTCAAAAGGTGAAATGGGGCATTTTTTTTTGGCCTTTTAAAAAAATCTACATCATCCATGGTGCTTTCCTCCAACATCTAATGTTCAACCAAACCTTTGACCATGATTCATGGGTTGTTCACCTTTCAACTTTGAATTTGTTTGTAGTTATGCAAGTTTGAATTTTACAACACTAATGCATGAAGATTCAAAAAGTTCAAACAACAAAGTGCAATTCAATTTTAAGGTTTTGGTAGGGATTAAACATTTTGCAAGTCATCATTGATGAATAGGTTATGATGTACCTTATCAACTTCATTTGAATTTGTGGTTTTGGAAGTTCTAATCAATAAACATTTGTAATAAGTTTAAAATTTGATTAAGAAATGGTACTTTATAAGTGAGTTGTGAAAAGGCTTAATCAATGAATTCTTTTCAGGTTGGTCATGGGGTCAATTATTTTGAAGATTACTATTGATGAGTGGTCATTATCCCCTTTGATATCCTATTTAATTTTTAATTTTGTAAGGTCGAAGAAATAAATAGTTGTAGCAAATTGTGAAAGGGTTGAGCAACAAATTCTTTTTAGAATAAAGGACAACTATTCACAAATTGTTAGTGATGAGTGTATTGTTATTAATGTCCAACCTCCTATTCTTTGAAGAATTAACATTTGTAATAAGTTAGTGAGTTACAAAAGGTGTTCAAAATGATGAGCATGAACTCTTTTTAAAGTTGTATTTGCAACAAAAACATGTTATTTTGACTAGAAAATTCAGTCAAGAAGGACCCCATTTGGACATGCATAAAAAAAATTATCTTATCAATATGGAGAAGTCGATTTAGACCTATCTTGCACGATTATAGTGGTCTTTTTTATTCTAATAGACTATTGAACTATTTGATTAGTCATTTTCATATTAGATAGTGAAAAATTTGATTGTTCAAATTTATACACAATTTATTTATTTTTAGATTGTTACAATTTTTTTGTGTAGGTAACACTAGGAGAAATATTTTAATATGTAACCATTCAATTTGCAACTACATGTGACTACATGCAATTACTTATCATTTGCAACTTCATTTTATCATTTTTACAATTAGTCACCATCTTTTAAACTTTATGTTTATTTTTGCGACTATGGTGTGACTATTAAACTACACATCCTTTCATATTGACTAGTTTTTTGAATTTTTCATCTAAGAATAGACTCCTATGTTCATTTAATTGCAAAATTAATTACAATTTGGTTACTTATTATGGTGTGTTTATACATTTACTAATGTACACTTGGGTTTTGTGGACTACATTAAGAATATACTATATAGATTTTATTCAAGGTATATTAAACATTTATTAAGTTTATTTAACATATTAAAGTGCATTTTAATTATATTCAAGGTATATTAAGCATATTTGATTTGTATTCATGGTATGTTAAGATATTTAGTTTGAATTCAAAATATATTAAACATATAATTGACCATGTTATGAGCATATTTGATTCATAAAAGTCATTTTGATTTTGTATGGTTCATTTAAAAATATACCATCTTTATTAAGGTATGATTAAATTAAATAAAGCAAGGTCATATTAATATGACATAATCATTGTATTAATCGAGCATTAATTATCTAGCAATTATTATTTTATATAATTCATTAGTGAGCATAAAGTATGAACTAAATGATTTTATTTAATCATTTAATTATATTGAGGCTAATACCAAATAATTAAATAATTAAATATGATTTACTAATTACTTCAGAACTTTTTGTTGATTAATTAGATAGTAAATCATAAATTGATACAATAATTAATCATTAATCATGAATTATTATCATATTTATTTATTTATTTATTAGGAAATATGAAGTAATAGTTAATTATTTTTTTAAAAATTATATCAACGTTAATAAGTTTATAAATAAATAATCTATATTTAATATCTATCAATCAATGATTTGTCAATAATTTATTAAACAAGATTAAATATTAAATTATTATGAAATAAATAATTATTTAGAATAATTATTAGTTATTTAATTATTTCTAAAAATATGATTATTTTTGAAATATCTCAATAATCTTATTTATGTAATTAATCAAGAGTTATGGTTAATAGTTAATGACTACTAATTAGTAAATATTTAGTCAGACAATGAATAATAAATAATAAATTCTTCACAAATGAAATTGTCTAGTTACTATTAATCATTAATTAAAACTGATTTAATTTTTACTTAAATTTTTTTAAATCATAATTGTTTTGTCTAAAAATTAAATTTTTTAATTAGTTAATTTTTTCAATATAAATTATTATTTTATTTATTATTTCATTAAATATTTATTAATTAAAATGATGGTTAATAGCTAATAAATATTAATTATTTCATATTAATTAACTAATTAGTTACTTATTTCTTACCTATTTAGTTATATAATTTACAAAATTAAAAACATGTACAAAATTCATGAAAGAATTATTTTTAATTGCAATTGAATTTGCAATTAAAGTGCAACTCAAAGGTTTAACCTATATGTTTTGTCTTTTAATGTCATTTTACAAAGTATATAAAGAAGGTGCCTTCTCTTTGGATTTCATATTAAAATCATGTGCCATTTGTGATGGATTCAAAAAAGTTTAACCTTAAAGGCAGAACATAAAATTAAAAAAATATATATACATGGTTATTTTTTAATTGACATATTTTTTTACCTTCTTACATTCCTACTTATTTACTTACCTTTGTTCTTAAGTAACTATGTGGGTAAGTAAGTAAGTAGTTTAAGTAGGTATGTATCTTAAGTAGGTAAGTAGGTATTTTTTTATGCACATAGTTTTACCTAACTACCCACATATGTAAATAAATAAATATTTATTTATTTTCCAAAATTCAATCAATATGCCACATGGCAATTTTATTGTGCCACATGTCACAATATAAGTACATCTAAATTGAATAATCATAATGGATGGTTGAGATGAAGATTTCAATAAAGATTTAATTTTCCTCAAAAATTATTCCAAGTGCCACGTGTCAAAACATGTGTGAAAATCTATGGTAGATTAATACTCCAATAATTTTTAAAAATTGCCCCAAAAATTATTATGTTAACAAATGGTAATTAATAATGATAGGGTTAT
>Ga0209611_10004218_pt1 | contig 24671 bp, 16 predicted proteins | sample S1TSphgellanicum_3_FD_187693 | JGI IMG/M metagenome (GOLD analysis project Ga0209611, IMG submission 187693) | Host-associated microbial communities from peat moss isolated from Minnesota, USA - S1T2_Fc - Sphagnum magellanicum MG (SPAdes) (version 2) | ecosystem: Host-associated > Plants > Peat...
AAATCAAGGATGTGAACCCATCCAGCAAAAGTACAAGGCAAATAAGAAGACAAGTAGACACAACTCAACTCAGAGAAAAAACAAAAGCAAACAATCAACAAAAAAAATAATCAGGCAAAGACCTTATGCATGCATAGAGGAACTCATGGTTACGAAATGACAATCAACAATAACAAAGAAATACCTAAAACAAAAAAGCTACCATCTGCCACAAATCCGCTAGTGAGAAGGTTACAATCTTTTTGTGTTGTATTTTTTGAGGATTATTAAATGCTGAACATCAATGGCAGGTACAATATAATGCTTTAATATACTGGCCCATACAAAAGTAAGAACCTGTATCTCCAGACAAGGAGGATTCTGTCCTTGCAAACAAATAACAAAAAATCTTCTCATTGTGTACTACCCTAATATGGGCCCCTTATGGCAATTTGAAACCAACAACAACAGCTGAAATAGTACATGTTGCATTGAAGTTCCTAGAAAATGAACTTCATCAAAGTATCACATAATGAAACAACGTTCCTCAAAATATGTGGGGGAATCAAATGAAAACAAATGGTACATGAAGTTCCCCAAAAAATGAACTTCATCAAAGGAAGTACCACCTGGTGAACATTCCTAAACATGTGGGAACAACTGAAAACGAATGATAGATGAGATGATGAAGTTCCGGAAAATGAACTTCATCAAAGCATCACCTGGTGAACAGTTCTCAAAAATATGGGAACAAATGTTCCATATGAAGTGCCCAAAACACAAACTCACAATTGTTCACAGTAACAGCCTTATTAACATTTTTCAAAATGTGGGAAGAAATGAACACAAGATGATTAAAAAATTCCTCAAAATGTCGTCAAAATGTGACAACTAACTTTGTTCTGTAGTCTCTCTCCTTCACTGGAGGAGGAGGCAGAGCCAATGAACAAGCGATGAAATGAGATTGCCTAATAGCTCTGCCTCCTTATTTACAGGAGCCAGAGCCCAATGAACAAGCAGCTAGCTCATCAAATAGTGTTTTTTTTTTTTCCCCTTCAATTTTTTGATATAAAAAATTTGACAAGGTTTTCCAAAAACATTAGCAAAAAATGTCCAATAAGTCCATTTCACACAAGAAAAACCAAAAGAATTCCCAAATAATCCCAAAATTTAAAAATTAAAAAACGAAAATAAAACACCATTGTTGTAATGGAAAATTTGGCAAAGTTTTCCATTAAGTCTAATTCACACTAAAAAAGACCGAAAAAAATTCCCAATTTTTTTTTCTTCTTTCCCGAGTCATTCCTTCAGACTACAGTAAACGTACGTAAGTAATAATAAGAGAAGAAATCAAAGAGACAGTGGGGAAGAGAAAAAAGAAAATGTAAGTACTCTCTTCTCTCTCGAGTCTCTGCTTCGGTTTCGCCGTTTTCTTGCTTATCGCAATCGATGCTCTGTCGCTGCTGCTCTGCTCCTGCCATTACAACGTTTCTACTGCTTTCCTTCTTCTTCTTCTTCTCTTCCGCTGCACTGCCATCGTCTCGTCCGCCGTCCTAATTGAGTGCCACTGCCTGTGCGTGCAGCTTCCGATATCTGACTTCTTTTGTTTCCTGCTCTCTTGGTTTTTTTGGAAACCAAACTTTGTGTGTCTGTCTGTCTGTGTGTGGTTGTGGTTGTGTTTGCGTACAGGGCGGTGAAGGAAAGAAAGGAAGAAACAATATATATACATCATGGCGGGGATGACGACGTCTGTGCCTGTCGGAAGAGTGACGGTGTCTTCGACCAAGCTTGTAGTAGCAGCAGCAGCAACGGTGGCGTCCAGCAGATCATGCATCAATAGTCTGAGTAATAATCATAATGTGTCCGCGTCGTGTTCCTCCGCTAGCTCTAGTCGAAGCTTGGCGTCTTCTGCCATGTCGGGGACGAAATTGTCGCTTGCCAGTCTCGTCAGAGCGCCTATTGCTAAGCCGGTGGGAAGAGCCGGTGGCGAGATTAGTGCGATGACTGTCACCATTCCGCAAAAGCTCAGGTACAGGATGTATATCCCTTGTCTGTAGTTTCTATACTCTGTTTGTTTATGGACGATTTCTGTTTTGTTTTGTTTTGGTTTTCTTCGAGGCGAGGATTGCATCTCTGTTGTGAAGTCTTCTGATGTATATATTCTAGGAAGACGCTTCTTCGTAGGAGAACTATACATTAGTTGATGTCCAGTGTTGTCCTCGTCACATGAAGGTCTGTCGAGAATAACTCAAGAAATGGATCTGTGACTGCTTTTTGAGCATCGCGATATCTGCAGTTGCCGACAGAAGAAGAGAGGTTTAGGTTTTTAGTACATCACACGCATCGGAGTTGTTCTTGTCTCCTAGATCTTGTGCAATCTTGCTTTCATGAGATACTTCCTGCTGCCCTCGGGTCTTTTTTCTTGCCCATCAATTTGCTACTTGATCTTCTGAGACAATGGCGTCATCGTCATCACCGCCCGAATTTCTTGCAGAGGAGCTGACTTGAATGGTGCACCAAAGGAGAAGCATTCCCGGGCCGTGCACTCTCTAACCCCTGAAAAAATGGAACTGTTCAATTCATTGGAAGACTGGGCTGAAAGCACCCTGTTACCTTATCTGAAGCCCGTTGACAAGTGCTGGCAGCCTCAGGACTATCTTCCAGATCCATCTTCTGAAGGTTTCATGGATGAAGTGAAAGAGCTGCAGGAGAGAGCTGCAGGTTTACCAGATGACTACCTTGTCTGTTTGGTAGGAGACATGATCACAGAAGAAGCTCTTCCCACGTATCAATCCATGCTCAACACCTTGCATGGGACCAGGGATGAGACTGGTGCCAGCCCTTCTCCCTGGGGCATTTGGACTCGCGCGTGGACTGCAGAGGAGAATAGACATGGTGATTTGCTGAACAAGTACCTGTACCTGACTGGCCGAGTGGACATGAGGCAAATTGAGAAGACCATTCAATACCTAATTGGATCTGGCATGGTACATTTTCTTCTTTCCCCTTTCTCACTGGTTTGTGGTGAGAATATGTTCTGGCATCCCTTGCTAACATGAGTTATGTTGGAGTTGCATGATGCATGCAAGAAAGGATCTGTTGCTGAAAGAATGAGTTTTCTCTTTTTCCCCCCCCCTTATTTTGGTATTGTCAAACCCTTGATCAGCAAAAGGTCCAAGTGCTCAATGGACTGAACCTGGTAATGTTTTTCCTTACAATATCTCACATGTTAGTAATGATGCTCCTTGATATGGTAAGTTAGATAGCATTTCTGATTTTTCTTTACCCTTGATCAGCAAAAGGTCTGAGTAATGAATGGAATGAGCCTGACAAGGTTTTGGTTATACAATAGCTCACTTGTTAGTACACCGTCTTTGATTGCTGAGCAGCAACTCCTGGTTCCTTCAATCAAGCCAGAATTTTCTTGTATCTAGAAGATCTTTAGGATCTGGTTAAGGCCAGTAATAAGATCCTGGGCAATGAGGATTATGTAACCCAGCAGCCACCTGTGCACCATCCATTCGAAACCAGTTATGACTTGGTTGTGGGTGAACCACAACTGAGTCACCAAGGTTCCTCCTTGGTAACCTATCCTGTTAACCCTCGTATTTCCACCTCACACTACCTAGGTAACAATCTATGTAAGCAGGTAGGTAAATATGTAGGTACTGTAACTGGTTCTTTTGTATTTAGGTAAAGTAGCTATGGCACTTGGTGGGTACTAGGGAGGTAGATACATGTGGGTGGTTAGTAGTGAGTGCATAGGTGTTTCTTGTCCACCCATGCATGGTGCACTGGTGGGTGCTGGTTCACTCTGACTGGGCAATGAGGGTTCTAACTGCTATTTATTTATCATCAGTGATACCTGTTCAAATGGTGAACCACAGTCAAATACTCTGCTAAGGGATTGTCAAGGTGATTGCAGGACCCACAAACAGAAAGCAACCCATATCTTGGTTTTGTTTACACATCCTTTCAAGAACGGGCAACATTCATTTCACATGGTAACACTGCTCGACATGCCAAGAATTTTGGTGATGCCAAATTGGCGACTGTCTGTGGATTGATTGCAGCAGATGAGAAGCGACATGAGAATGCCTACTCCAAGATTGTGGAGAAGCTTTTTGAGCTTGACCCTGAAGGTGCCATGCTGGCTTTTGCTGACATGATGAGGAAGAAAATTTCCATGCCTGCTCACTTGATGTATGATGGACAGAATGAACAGCTTTTTGATGATTACTCACTGGTTGCTCAGAGGACTGGGGTGTACACTGCTCGGGACTATGCCGACATCATGGAACATTTGGTAAATAGGTGGAATGTGGCAAGCGTACAAGGGCTTTCAAGTGAAGCTCAAAAGGCTCAAGAGTATGTGTGCTCACTGCCTCCTCGCATTCGGAAGCTTGATGAGCGTGCACAGGCCAAGGTCAAGAAAGGTCCCAAGGCTGGAAGTTTCAGCTGGATCTTCAACAGAGAAGTCACTCTTCTGTGACTTGAGAGAACTACCGTTTACTCCATTTTGTCCTGATATTGCTAGTGTCTTTCTTTGTATCAATGTGAAGGGTGATTTTCTACTGCTCTTACGGGGTATTTCTATATTCTGCTGTATACTAAGTTCAGTTTATTCTTACCCATCTGAATTTGGAATAGCTCTTTTTGGCTGGTGTATATGACTTCTGTCAGGAACCTATGACTGGGAAGTGATGGATGGTCTAGGACTGTACTTCCAGTTGATCATCTTATATCAAGACTGTGTTATGTGATAAAAGGTTTCTATCTGATAATATTGCAGATATCATTGTAAACTTGAAGCTACTCAAGGCATAAAGGAAGTGAAGACTGATGCAGTGTCACAATTTGTATAGGGAAGATTTGCTTTATTTGGCTGTGATGCTGGTATGCCACTAAGACTACTCACTTTCAAGTTCTGCATTCTGCACAAACATGACAGATGCTTTTTTTGAAGAAGGAATCTTTCTGTGGGAGATGTAGAGTATGCAGTGAATATATGCTTTGACACATTGAAAGCCTGAGGTGAACACATCATGATGATAGGTAGGAGGAGTGCTATAAAGTGAGCACGTGAGATGTAAAGTACTCAAAAGCTGTGAATACTTCATGATACATTTGACCTTTATCAGCATGAGACAGAATTTGAGTCCTGAAATCTATAACTTCATCTGAGGTATCCAGAAAAATGCTATCTCCTTTCTTCAAGTGAGTGAGTCCTCTGACGACAAGGAACTCTTGTGCAGATAGATTCTCCACACCCTTCACAGTCAGCCAAGATGAAGGGCACAGTCTTGTGTGATAAAGCAGGTGTTATATGCTAAGATGATTGACCTTTCTGTGAGCAGCAATTGCTGGATTCAATGAGGTTTGGTGCTAACATCTGCCATAAGCATGTGGGGGTTCCTGCTTAGCCTTTTGAAGCTATCATAGAATGCAAGGGAGCTCTGGCATGGGTGGTTGCCTCTGGTCAACAGATTTTGTGGTCTGTTCCTACTATTCTCAAGCATTTTTGCTCTTAATCAGATCATGAGCTGCAAGGTCCTGCAACAATCAGTCCCCCCCTTGGCTTCTTGGGTTTGGGTTAGCGAGAGTTGAATGTCATCGACACAGATCTCAGATCTGTAAGGACAATTGTGGGGATGCTCAGTTTTGAAGATTTGAGTCACAGACTTACACCATGAGGAGACCACGGGAATTGGCTTCTTTACTGTGTACTCCAATGAGTTCTGGTCACTGAAGTACAAGTTAGTTGCAATCAATGGGACAGTCAAACTAACTCCTTGGAACTAGAACTGGGTGCAATATCAGTCTGACATATCAGCAGCTGTATCGTCAAGTGGATCAACCCTTCCAAATTCAGTGTTCCTATGGCAGCATGCTTGAAGGATTGGATCATGAGTGCAGACAAATCAGAGGATGAAGAAAAAGTGCTACTTGGTTTAATGGCATAAATGTCTGGGGTGACTGGTAGGTGGTAGTAATTTCAAAACTTTAGAGGTGGTGAATACATATTTTGTACTGGCAGAGGATGTTTCTTGAAGGGAATCCATACCTGGTCCATGTTACTGTGGCTGTTTCACTCCAACACATGGTTTTCCATTTTATGACCTCAAGAATTGTAAGTCTGATCTCCTCATAGATGTGCCAGCTGCTTGAATTACAGTATCTGACTAGGCAGAATTAGGAATACAACTGGCTATGATGTTGAGAAATGTGGCACTAGTCTTTAATCTGCTGTCTTTCAGGGCATAGAAGTTTTGTAGCCTGAAGGGTATTATTCAGTGCCTGATGCTTTGTCAGTGTTTGCTACAGGTTTTCAGTTTTGGAACAAAATTCAGTACATCTGGAGCTCATTGCTGGCATGGGCTGCTGCATCAAGTTTGGAAGATCAGCAAGGTCATCATTTTGAGGTTTTTCTCTATCTGATTTACAACTTTTTTTGGCTAATCCTGGTTATTGCTATTTCTTGCAAATGAAGCTGTAATCAATGGCCATGCAATCCAAACTGCAATAACTGATCAATGCACATGCAATCACAAGTAGAGGTAATTGGAAAGGATGGCCTCTGATACAACGCTTGAAAATGACTGTCCAATTCATTATAAAGCTCATGCAATTTAGGGTTCAATTTAAATTCCCACATGTGGTTAATCATCAATTTGGTTAAGGCATATATTCCTTTTTACAAAGTTCTGATTTCCATAAGCCTTATCTCGAAGAGCTTTCTAGTCTAAGGCTTCACCAAACTTCTGTGATCAAGAAAAGAGGAAATTGATACAGACTCAGCAATCTTGCCTTCACCCCCTTTCACTGACTCACAATACTCACTACACTTTAGCTCCTCTAATACCCTTAGCTACAAGTAGAAAAAAAAATGCCTCGGTTCCCTTCACTCCCATACACATGCAGCGCCTAACACTCAACTGTAATGCCCAGGTCCAGTTCTTATGCTCAGAAGAAGGGGATTGTCAGATGCACAGCACAGAATTTCTGACCTTCAATCTTCTACTGCACTTTCCAGCCCTCAAACCCTCCACTAATCAGAAGCATGCAGGTAATTGTTCTTCCAAAGACACATACTCTTTTAATGCCTGCATAACAGCACTACCTCATTGTGGCAATGGTCCAAGATCTTCTAACAGTCACTACAATGCAAGTTGCTTAAATCTCCACCATTCACACAGCTCTGCACAGTGATCCTCAAAGCACATGCTCACACAAGAAGAATTTCACTAGCTGTTATCAACCAACAGCCTCTATTCCATTCCAGCACAAACCCAAAAATGGTTATATCTGTGTTAGTGTTCTTGCAGTGTCCTCATGGTCTTTTTCAGCCTCTCAGCAATCCACTCAGCTCATTTTCTTGAGCTAGCTCCTGCATTGTCTCTTCCTGCTATGTATCACATCTGCTGCACACCCTCACATTCTCCTCCTGCTCCCACATAAGATCAGCCAGTGGTTTTCAAGACCCTGCTACCCTTCACCACTTGCTCCCTCACACAGCTCCAGACACCATTGCATCCATCGTTGTAGTGTACTTGGACTGTCTCCAAGCTCCATTGCCACCTTCTCTGCAGCAGCATCCCGAACTGTCACCTTGAGCTCTACAACTCATAATTGGCAGCAATCATATAAACAGAACTTGATTGCTTTTACTTTGAAATGATGTCTGGTAATGAAATCCATCCCGAGCATTGTTATCAAGTGGTTCAATGTGTGAGTCAAACACTACATATTTCCACTAAAAGGAATAAAATCAAATGTGAATAACATGAATAGTCCTTCAAAGCTTTTCTTCAAATGACCATATTGATACCCAATGCTATCAAACCTATGAGGAGTAACACACTTGAGTCCTTTCCCAAAACCAGTTCTGTTGCTCCTCCACATGTGGATCACAGACCTAAAACACACAAACTTGGCCCCCATCTAGGGCTAAGATCCTACTAAATTAGATTACACAATGTATGATACATAATAGAATAGCATACTATGACATAATTTGGTAAGAGTTGGTGCAGTCTAAATGTAAGACGACCAATAGGTTAGGTCTAGACGAGCCCCATTGTTGATGAATGTTAAGCCAAATACCCATTTTTTGGCAAATCTTTTGAGTTCAAAATTCCTTGTTTATCTATATGGGGTATTATCTAGATTTAACTAAAACAACATGCCTAAGTACATATCACAGTCACATCCAAACTGGTATTGCTTCAAGGCAAATCGTAAAGGATATCATATGGATAATAGTTTCACACAACCATGGTTATTGTCTCCCCGCACTAGGCTTAGAAGAACACTAGGAATGAATCTTGTGGCGATCTCCAACAAGTCACAATTTATTGTTGAATAAGGTCAATTCACCACACAAATATGGAATCTCATATGCATTAACCTAACCTTGATTAGAGCTTTTGCCCCTAATGATATAATAAATAAAAATTTGAATAACATGCTTGTACCCAGGAGATCTATTTTCTAGTGGTGTACACTTGAAACTATTATTGTACTCTAATGGTGTAAATCAGCCTTCTTCTTTATTGGCAAAAAAATCACCTGAAAGTGAAGGAAGAAAGTGGCCTGTGAAATCTAATAAAGAAAGAAAAGAAAAAAAGAAAAAGAAAAAGAAAAAGACCATATCTTGTTAGTGACATTGAGTTAGATTGCCACACTATGATGTAAACCCTTGATAAATCATCTAGTATAATTGGCTCAAATGTAAAGTTTGTTGCCACCTTATGCTATTAAATCTAGGTTGATCGCCCATTAACTCCATAAACAACATATCCTTCACTCGCACACCATGATATCTTATAACATTTAATCACCACTAACTATGGTCATTATGGAGTAGCCATTGCCACTTTTAGAATTGAGTGTTGGGAGTGGTAAAAGTTGAAGATCAATGAAAGACTTGTCAAATTATGAAGCTTAATGGGGGTCATTTGTTTTTCATCATCAAATTGAAGTGTTTGTGAATTGTGAATGTTCTTTGTGGTGTTATGTTTTGTGAATTTGTTTTGAAGCTTTTTGTTGTGCAAATTTGCCATGGCAACAATAGGGAGTGGGAAGTGCAAAGTAAATAACATGTTGCCACTTTCTTCAAGTCTAGTCAAAATCTTGAAGAATTCTTTCCTTTGGTGTGTTGTGATTAGTGTAAACACAACCTAATATGAGGAGTGTTTCCACGACCATAGGGTGAATTCAATTTTACTTTTTTTGAGATGTTTTTGGAAGTATATATTCTTGGGAAGGAGCAAGAGGCTTCTTTAATTGGAGTCTTTTGTATCCTTGCTCTTATGTTTGTGTTTTTATTTTTCAAGCTTGTGTTTTCATACATGTGGTTTTTTAGAAAGGTGTAAGGCATGGATCATTCCAAGCTGGAGTGTGCACAACTTTATTATGGGTGGACAACCATGATAAATATAAGTGCCTAGATATGGTAGTGCATAACAAATTGATGTCATTTGCGATTGACTATGTCAATCTTTTTCAAGGGGTGGGAAATGGTGTTACTTATTGAATCCAAGATAAGTTTGTTTTCCATTTGGAAATCATTTAATGCAACACACCACATCAATTTGGTGGTGCAAATTTTATTTCAAATCCTTATTGTGAAACACATAGAGGACTTGATTTTAGTCCCTTTACTTTGCCTTTCTTACAGCTTGAAAAGACACTTTGAGTTTTTGAAACTTATAGATTTGTTGAAAAGAAAGGGGAGCAAAATTTTGTGAAATTTCAAAACATGTTGGATCGACATGCTTAATCAAACAAAATAGGTTATGTTCATGTACATGCTATTAATTGCAAAAATGGCTGAAAATAGTTCATCTTTCATGGCCACCAAGGTGAATTTGTTCATTTTTCTTTCTTGTTAATTTGTTGCCCATGTTGAAAATAATCAATGCATTAATCAAATTTACACAAAAATGAAATATGTTTGTTTATTATTATATTGTAACCATCAAGATTTTCCAAAGACAATTTTGTTCACACTATTCAAATCTTACCATGACACATGTTTGATGTTTTCAAAAATTTGGTTGATTGCATTCATAATAGAATGCATTTGAACTAGAAGGTGGCTTCATTGGATTTTAACACCTTGGGTGTTGAATATTTTGATTCCATGGGTTTCATTTTTTGGGTTACATGTTTAGATGCCCATGGTGAGAAGATCCAAGTATTTTGGAAGATTTTCACTAGTTTTGTGGATAAGGTAAAGTCATTTTGCTTGGGTGGGTTCTTTTAAATTTGTACCATTGAATTGAGGTTTCATTTGATGTAATGTCCATTTGTTGTTTGGTTTTTTATTTATTGCATTATCCATTTTTGTTTTGTTGATGTTTGTTTTTTGGTGCATTTTGATTCAACCACCAATGATGTTTAAGGTATGTTGAAATATGATTTAAGTCTATTATGTTTTTTATTGACTTTCCTCCTTTCTATATGTTTTTTGATTGTAAAATTGATTAGGTTCACATTAAAAGTTCTAATTGAAGAACCTTCCTTCTCTTCAATGCTTATGGTTACATTGGGGGTATTTTATTATTTTGAACATTTGCATCCATATTCCATATTTGAAAAACCTTGAACCCCATGTTTCTTCACATGCTACACTATTGTTGAAACTAATTAACCATTTGGGATTGTGTGGTAGCTAGCCTAGCTTAAAGCAAATTCATAACCAAAGTGTGTGTCTTGTTTCTTATTGCATGTGGTGATTGAACCATCAACAACAGGTGTTAATTTTAAGTGTATGTGTTTATATAATGTACCTTGGAAGTGGCCCTTTTTATTGTTTTGGTGTAAGTTATTAGTATTATGAATGCTAATGTTGGTTCACCCACCAAGAATAATTTTTAAGCACATAAGTGTTGAAGACACAAAAAATCATGAGAACAAAGGTTAAGGTCTAAGTTTAACTTCCAAACAAGGAACAAGACAAGATTACATGATTCAAAAATAAGAACACAAAAACTCAAAACAAGAACATGGGATGTGCAAAACAAATGTGAAAATAAATCTTTATTATGTTAACATATGCAAACATGAACATGAAAATAACATGACAAGGCTATGATGCAAGATCATGCCTAAAAGTGATGTTAAACAGACTAAAGGAAATGAAGGCTCCTACTTCTATTTATACCCCTTTGGCCTTTTGGGGACCTTATTCAAATAAGTTTTTAAGGAGGCTTTTATGTGTGCATCAAATAAAGAAGCTTATTGGGAACCTTCTTAATTGGGAATTGACTATGAGTTAACTAAAGTTTAAGTTATAGTCAATCAAGAGCTAACTAAATTTAACTAAGATTTAATTGAGACCTAATTAAAAGTTAACTAAAATTTAATTTGGAGTTAATTCGAATTTAATTAGAAGTTAATTAAAACTTAACTAGGACTTAATTAAAAATTAACTGGGATTTAACTAGAACCTAATTGAAAATTAATTAAGATTTAGTTAAAAGTTATGGATGAATATTATGGATGAATTCCATCTATTAGGAGATGGTGTTTAATGTTCGTATCCATCACAATAAATTTAAAGGTCTACCATTTAAATTTTATATTTAAAGGTTTATTATTAAAGGTTGTGATGCACCATAAAGTTAGCGATGCATTGTATTTCTCATTTTTTATATATCTTTCATGAGTCATGGGTATATTACAATTGTAGTTTAATCATTGATTTTGGTATTAAAATGTAAGGTTTTTAACATTTTATATCATGGACGCTATGAAGATTTGCTATCCACCATATTGGCTTCAAGGGGATGTTGAGGAGAATTTCAATTGTCATCTTTAGTTGATCAAATCACATTATTGCATTAAACAATATTTGGAACTTGTTAGAATTTTAAAGGCAAGTACACCTTCAAAAATAACAAAAAATTATCTATCCATTTTATTTACAAATGTTATGGATGTGTAGTTTAGCATAAACTACATAGCATGAAGTCCAATGTTTTTGTTGTAATGGAGGTTTCATTTCATGTCAATCCTTTGATGTAACTTTGGTAAACATTGTAGGCTTATTGCATCCTTAGGCATTCATTTTTAGAAAATTTCAAACTAGCATAGATTGCCATGGTGCAAATGTTGTATTAGTGGAGCATGAACAAACATTTTCCACCTTCTTCATGAAGTCAAAGTTGAAGAACCACCTTAATGAACATTTACACATTGTTGCTGAAATGTATTCCCAAACTTTGTACACTTTGACACCTTCCCATATGACATTTGGGTCAAAACACATTCAAAGGAATCACAAGTGTTACATTAAATTAAGACTACATGTCCTTTTTCCCCAAAATAATTTTCTTATACAAATGATTTTTTGAATGATTTTTTTTGCAACTTGTTATAAAAAATGATTAGAATTTCTCAATAAATTTTTAAAATATTTTTTTGAATAACATGAATTTGTAAAAATGTACATATTCCTTGTAGATTCTATGTTTCATTTTGAAAAATGATGATAATTTGAAATCATACCAAAAAATGTTAATTTTTGAATTTTCAACTTAATATAATATAAATTACAATTTTTTTCAATAAATCATGTACATTATACCCCATTTATATGTGATAAAAAGTTCTTGAAGTTTTGAAATTCTAAATTTTCACTATATATATTTTGAATTTTCAAAGTTTTAGAATTTCACATTTTTGAAATTGTGAACGTTTTTTTAGTGTGTTTAGTAGGTTATTATCATCTCATATTTTTTTTTATCATGAACTTAATTTTATTATATGAGTCCTTTATAAAAATGTCCTTTTTTTAATGACAAAACTTTTCATTTTCAAAAGTCTTTAACTAAACCAAAACCTAAAATTGGATCAAATGGATTTTAGATTTGAGTTTTTGACATTCATATGTGTTAAAAAAATTAAATGTGCCATGATTAACATGGTTTTAAATGGAAAAAAAACATAAATTTCTAATTTTTTATGATAGAATTTGACGTTCAATTCCTTTTTTTGCCTCCTTTAAGTGTGTTTTGACCCATTTGATGATTTGAAAGAACAAAAAACTAGGTGAGATTTAAATTGGATTTCAATGGCAATGGTTTAGGGTCTTGCTTCGATGATGACAAATTTCTGCCAAAGTTTGGTGGTTTTTTGCTAAAGAAGTTATGGTATTAAATTTCACTTATAAGCTTGAAGATGTTGCCTTATAATGGACCTTGTTGAAAGTCTTCCATTTTTTGGGGTTTGTCATTAAAATTTTGTCATCATGTTTACATTTGATTAAGATTTGAGTTTTAGTTTGAAAGTATGCAATTGTGTCTATGTGCTTGAGTGTTTAAATTTGAAGGTTTGAGTGTCTAAGTGTCTAAGTTAAAAGGTATGCATGTGTTTGTTTGTTTGTATAAGTTCAAAGATTTATCTATACGAGTTTAAAGGTTTGTTAATTTAAGGTTTGCCACCGAAGGTTTGAAAGTTTGTGTTTATTTGTTTTAGAGTTCCCTATCTGAATTGAATGACTATCCATTGTCCATTATGTTCCATTGTTCATTATTCAATGTTTGAGTTTGAACTTATATGCCATATGTATGTCCATCATTTGTGTAATATTTGAACTTTTGTGTGTCTTTATGCAATGTCCTAACTTTTAACTCTTGTAGCAAAAAATCACCTAATGATGAAAAAGGCCTCTTTTCATGCATGTTTAAGAATTTTAACATATAGATATCTCCATACTCCATGCCATAGCTCTATAATAGATAGGCTCTATAGCCATATTTTTAATTATGTTAGTAAATAACGCTAGTTTTTGTTGGTGTATTTTGTCAACTTGTCATGAAATTTGTTTCTTGTAGATAGTTGGTTTTCTATGTATTCAAGCTTTGTTTAACTAGAAGTTCCACAAAACAAAACTTACAATAGTACCATTTGTAGTTGAATTGTGTTTGTAAGAGCCACTTGTTGCAATTAATGAAAATTTTAAAAAAAAACCAGCTGGCATAAATTAGAAAGTCAACACAATAACACATTATCAAACCCTTAATGTGACTTAAGAATAATGTCTTTCGAAAGCTCTCTCTCAATGAGGAGGGGTGCATGCGCTTGGTTCCATGACGTTTGGACTTGTGGTCCAAAAGTTCTTGAATATTGAATGATTTCTTCACTAAAAATTAAATTAAATCGTAGCTGAAAATTTTGGAGGAATTGGAATGTGCCTTTAGTGTTGTTGGAAAGACCTTGAAGTTTAATGGAATTATTTGGTAAGATTTGGATTCAGAATGTGGGAGATATTGATTTTTAAGTGGTTTCTGCTTCTGAAAATTCAAATAAATTCCAGAAAACCAGGTCTTAGAAGCAAAAATCAGTTGAGGACGTGGTAACACTTGGGCCAACAGCACACGCCACACTAAGTATAAGACTATGTTATACATTTACAAAATTATTTCAAACTAAAGTATTGTATGTAGTTCCAATGTCCAATAATATTAACAACTTCAATTAATAGTTCACTTTCATGGTGTGTTCCATAATCTTCATGCCAAGGTTAACTAGTCACTTGTGATTGTTAATTATGATTTAGAATTTTTAATTTGAAAAATGGCCATCTATGGTATGACATCAAGCCCATTTATCCCTATCCCATCAAGCAGAATGACAATCGGATTTACTTAATAAGTAAAATGCATTGATGCATGTAATTTTGGTCTATGTAAATGAACAAGCAACATGTGGTGTGAATGGGAAGGATGGTAAGCATGAAGAATGGGCTCATGGGGGATTAGTTGCATTGATAATGATGGACCATAATGATTTACTGTTCTTATGATAATGATCTTGGTCAAAATAGAGGAATAATAGTAGACAAAGTAGTGTAATTGTTCATTACAAGCTAACTAAATTGTTTTCCTAATACCTTCTTCAAATGATATTTTTTCCATGTTGCCTTGTAAGCCATGTGCCTGAACATATTGATGCTTCAAATGAAAGAGCAAGTAAAATTTGCAGAGTTTGAAAAGCAACCACGGGTTAGTAGCACATTGTTCTTTCAATTGACCCTAGTGGAAGCCCCAGCTAGATCTTGGGTGTTCGGAGGTGGTAGGATACGATTGCTCATAATTGAACATGTACTTTCATTGAATAATTTCCAATAGTTTCCTCATTCCTTAACCGAATTGAGTGATTTTTGTGTCATTGCATGTGCAAACTGGAGGGCTACAAATTTTCTTTGAATGTCAAAAGTAAAGGAGCAACCTAGAAAACATAGGAAGAGGATGAGTGATAGTTTGCTTCAATTTTTTTGAAAAAATTAAGTTTAGATCCCTCTTTAGTTCTGGCTTCGTATCTTCCTCATTTTTAATCAGTTGTGAGTGGTTTAAAACATGATGGATGTGCCAACTAGAGGCTTTACAAAAGTTTTTTGTATTCCAGAGGCAAAGATGCAATGATCAAAGATTTTAAGCTCAAAATACTAATCTATTTTAATTCACTCATCCTCGAACATTGAACCCCCTTACACCAAACACCCTATATCTTTCCCATTCCTTTATCAAATTGATCAATTTTGTGACAATGGAAGCGATAGGTTGAGGGTTACAATGTTTTTTGAACTTCATAAACAAAGGAACAATATGCAAGGATTCAAGCTCTTTTGAGTTCTTAAGTGTTTGCTCACCGACCTACCTACATAGTTTATGAACACAATGAAATATGCCCACATTAGTTTTGAGATGTGCACATTGTGTTCATATACGTAGTGGGGTGTCTGGAATTGACCACTTGATGTTTCTCCTTTATTTGTTTCTTCATTTATTTTGGTACAACTGCAAGGGTTTGGTGAATGGTTCCAAATGTGGCTTGCAATTCAATTTAGACAACAATGTCAAATCAAGGTCCATTTAGGAGGTGCTCATCTTTTGATTTTACTTTCATTTTAGAAACCAAGGGTGTTAGTAGTTGTACAAAGTTTAGATTGCTTCTATCTTGAAACAAGCTGATGTTGTCTTTTCTATGTTCAATGCTTTTTCAGATTTCTCACCCATCTCCTTGTTGAATATGCTTTAACATGCATATTCAACAATTGATAAAACCTAAATTATTCTTTTCTGAACCCTTTTATACATTTGTGCTGAAGGGTGCTGTTTCTTTCTTGGACGTTGGTTCTCTCTTTTTTACCGCCCTTTCCTGTTCCAGATGGATGCTTTTTCTTATACTTATTCATTTTGGCAAGGTTTTATCATCATTTAAGATGAAAAAAAATGCCATCCTTTTGTTCATACTTATGATTTATTAGGTGAAACCCACAACAAAAAAATGTTCAATGGATGGTGACATATAACAATGAGCATTCATATGTGACAAATTGTTGTGCATTACAATTGATTCCCAACATCATTGAAATTAATGAAGTCACACACATAGTTTGTGATTTCTTTGAGTGTTTTGAAGTTGGATTTCTGTAGTTGTTGTGGGAGAATACATTTTGAAAAAGACATAGCTTAGGGATAAACCCTCCAAACATTAAAAAAATTAAAACTTTATTTACATTGAATACATTTTGAACAAAAAATCAACCCTTGTAAAAAACAAGTGTTTTGAAATCAATACTTGGAAAAATCATAATGCTATCATTGATTTATTATTATCATTATAGTTATCAAGCAACCTTCAAAAAAGAAGATGGTTGTCACTTGGAGACATTTTTTTTTTGGTCTTGGTGAATGGTGTTGTCAATTTGCAAATTTGAAATCAAAATGTGAGTCTTGGGAGTTTTTAATCCAAATCATTTAAAAATAAGAGAGAAACAAATCACTGGAGTTCTCCATCAAGTTCCAATAGCGATCCTTTTACTGATTGAATGCATTCCAACTATGGTTGCCCACGACGAATAAAATAAACATTCACTCTTGCACAACTTTAGTACTTTGTACTTATCGTGCTCACCCATCGATTGGATTGGATTCTGCAACCTTTTGGTTTTGCAAGCAAACAAAATGACCAAATCCTCCTGACTGTCCCTATCTAGATGGATCATCCACGTTGACCCACGTGTCTTTTGTCACTAGCTCCTTGTGTCAAAGTTCATAGCATGGGAGTTCAACACTTGATCTTAGCAACACTTGATCCAGAAAGGTGGTTTGGGACTCCTTGTGTCTAAGATCGTACTTTGCGAGGTCTACAGATTTGTCATAGTTTGCAAGGTCTAAATATCCATCGCGGTATGGGAAGTCTAAAGCAAGGTTTTTGAAATTAAATTAAAACTCAATAAATAATTCTGTGATGTACACAAGTTGTGATCATCCATCCAGAAGAGCAGCTCCAGCCGTGCTCAGTGTATGATCTGCAAACTAAAATTGGATGAAGAACAGTCAAAACATGCTGGTTTGGCTCAGCAAAATAGATTTAGCCCAGGCTTCTAGTACAGTTTGCTGAGGCTGGTAAAAGGTACAACAAAGCCTAATGACGTCTGCCAAAGAAGAGTGCGTTAAATATGATATGAGTGCTGTACCTGATTCTCATTGGCCAACCATAATGAGTGGTCCAGGTGGCCTGCATTAGTAGCCTCCCACCTATTTACAGTCCCCGTTTTAGTTTTATGGGTGGGGCTAGAAGAAAGTAAATATGTCTGGTTGATTTTTGCCTGGTATTTGGAAGTGAGAAATATTTTTGCAGGGTCAAATTCTGAGCACCGCGGGAGGTGCTCGAAGATGATTTAGCCAAATTTGGCTCCGAAAAAAATGAAGATAAAAACCATTGTTGCGACCTGGGTTGATAATACTGGTGTGCATATTGGTATTAAAGAACATAGCAGTCTTGGCGATTTAGGCAAAAAGAAAAAGAAAAAAAAGGGTCTAAACTTGACGATGAGAAACCCGGAAAAGCACCGATTTGTCGGCAGTTTTGAAAGGAGGAAAAAAAGGCCAGGTTGCGAAATTTTGCCACCAAAAAAAAAATGCTAAAGATCTATCCTCGTAGTCTACGATGTCTAAAAGATTGGTCGTGAGTCTGGGAGGCCCAAAGATCGATCACAGTTTACGAGGTGTAAAGGTCGCAGTTTGGGAGGTCTAAAGATCGATCGATCCTTGTTTTGGAGGTCTAGGATCTAGAGATCGATCATCGTAGTCTGGGAGGTCTAAAGTTCGAAGATCGATCGTCGTTTACGAGGTCTAAAGTTCGACCGTAGTTTACTTGGGCTAAACATCGATCGATCGCAGTTTACGAGGTCTAAAGGTCGTATTTTGGGAGGTCTAAATGATCGATCTAGTCCCGTTTGGGAGGCCTAGAGATCGATCATCTTATTTTGGGGAGGTCTAAAGTGTAAAGATCGATCTTAGTCTGGAAGGTCCGAAGATGGTAGTTTTGGAGATCGAAAGATCGATCGTCGTTCGGAAGGGATCGCCGTTTGGGAGTGTCTCAAGTCTGGAAACAGAACGCACGTGGGGGCGGCGGGGGAAAGAAGTGAGGAAAGAGCGAGAGAAAGAGAGAGTACTTACCTGATTTCATAATGCATTTTACAAAGCCATAGAGTCCGGGTTTGTTTGTAGCTTCCTTTTGGGAAGAAGATCAAAGTTCCTGAGTTCTCAGGAGAGGCAAGAAGGTTATAGGATCCGGGTTTGTTTGTAGCTTTCCTTTTGGTAAGAAGTTCCTGAGTTCTCAGGAGAGACAAGAAGGTCAGAGAATCGGGGTTTGTTTTAGCTTTCCTTTTGGGAAGATCAAAGTTCTTGAGTTCTCAGGAGAGACAAGAAGGTCTGGGGCGCAAATTTGGCATAGAAACACATTCACGCACGCCTGACTACTCATGATTATGATCATCATGTCCATTTAGCAGCATCATCATCTTTTTCCAAGGTAGTTCGAGAAACGGAAATTTTTTCTGGACGGAGAAAGAAACCAGAACGGGTGCAGACTAGAGAAGCTGCAAAGAGCTGCCAGAGCAGAGAAGAAAGAAGGAAAATGGCAGCTAATTTCGCAATCCTCGGGTGTTTGCTGATTGCAGTAGCGGCATGGTATGTGGCGACAGATCCGTTTCATCATTCAGTAGGAAGAGGAGTGACGCATTTCAATCCGCAATACATCGCAGCACCTCCTTACGACATTCTTCAAAACTTCACCAGAGACATTGACAACAAGCTCCAGAATGCAGAGTTGAAATGGAGGGGTGAATTCGTGGGACCCGAGAGCTTGACCTTCGACGCACAAGGCAGGGGTCCTTACACAGGCATCAGCGATGGCAGGGTTGTTAGATACGATGGTCCCCAGCTTGGATGGTCCACTTTTGCTTACACTTCCAAAAACAGGTAGGTGTAGTAGCACTCTCAGCTTTCCGCTTGGCCACACTTGCTCCAAATTTCTCTTCCTTTTTTTTCAAGCTTTGAATGATCCACTTGAAGAAGTTTTTAAAAATGATATTGTTTTTTGTGGTACTGAAATCGTCGGCATTATCATCATCATCATCATCATCAGGTCGGAGATCTGTGCGCCAAAACAGCCACCAGCTCCAAACCTACCACATGAGCACATATGTGGGCGACCTCTAGGGTTAAGGTTTGAGAAGAAGACAGGAGACTTGTGGATTGCAGATGGTTACTTGGGGATACTCAAAGTCGGTCCAGAGGGAGGTCAAGCTGAGCCTGTTCTTACAGAGATTGATGGCATTCCCTTGAGATTTTGTAATGATCTTGATTTTGATCATGATGGAGTCCTTTACTTCACAGACTCCAGCACCAGATGGGCTCGCAGGTGCAAGTTTGATCTTTTGTGCACTTTTCAATTCTCTGGAATGCACCTGAAGTTGTTCTAGCAGGTCATGCAAGATTGATTTTTTTGTGCCTTTTGATCCTCTGGATGCACAGTCCGACTGTTTCACAATTCTTAAAATCCTTCCAATTTCTTTCTGTAACATGCTACATGTTCACCATGTATTTTCTTGAATATTAAGTAAGTAATAATTTTGGAAATATTATTGCAGGCAATATTTCCTTTCCGTTCTGGAAGCTGAGGCAACAGGGAGATTCATCAAATATGATCCAGCAACAAAGGAGACTACTGTGCTCATGAAGGATCTGCGGTTTCCGAATGGTGTGGCAGTGAGCAAGGATGGCTCCTTTATTGTTCTGTGTGAATCACGAACAGGCAGGTTTGTTTCTTCAGTTTCACTTTGTACCTTTCTCATCTCTGGGCACCCCTCTCTCTTGAATCTTTGAATTACCATGGTCTGGTCATTCATTTGTTCTGTCTGCTCTGAAATGGCAGTGGAATGTGATTTTTTTCCCCCCATTTTGGTTTGGATTCAGATTGTGGCGATACTGGCTGAAGGGAGAGAAAGAAGGTACACATGAGATCTTTGTGCTTCTGCCTGGGTGGCCGGACAATGTGCGGAGCAATTCCAAAGGTGATTTTTGGGTTGCCATTCATGCTCTTCGCAATACTCGCGATTTGTATCTTGGTCAGTTTCCATGGTTGCGGTATCTTGCTGTTCGCCTCCCTATCCCCCAAAAGTACTTATACCTATTGGTTAGTGGATATCCCCATGCCATGGTCATTCGCTATGGAGCTGATGGCAATGTGAAGGAAGTCTTGGAAGACCAGACTGGCAAGGTGGTGAAATTTGTGAGTGAAGTTGAAGAGCACGAGGGCAAGCTTTATCTTGGGTCAGTTCTGCTACCTCAGATTGCTGTCTATACACTACCCACATCCTCTGATTCTTAAGAAATTTTGGTTTGCTTTGTCCAACAGCCTTCATCCTTTTGTAAATGGGTGCAGCAAAGAAACACACACAAAAATGTATTCTGTTAATCGAATGTGTGTGTAAGAAACCTTGGATGCTATTTGTTTGAAATTTGGATTCAGGGACTAGATCTCCAACAAGCATCGAGGTGTAAGTTACAATGATAAGCTTGAAGCTATGAGTGCCAATAAAGTCACTATCTTTTGCTTATGTGCATTGTGTCATATAAATCCATTGTTAAAAATTGATGAAGTCCGTGGGGGTGACAGCCATGGACAAATCACTAGAAACTTGAGATGCTTCTATCACTTTGTTGGTGTAAGATCCACTGTATCAGCTCCCCTATCTCATGCTTGCTTGATACAGTAAGGTGCACAAGGTGGGTCATGACCACAAACTGCCATTAAAAAAATCTGAGGTTGATAGTTTGACCTGCACGTGTGTTTCATTGGAAGAGTTTAGTGATCCAAGGTTTCAAGAGATGATTGGGTGTTAAGATCTTTTTGCAACATGCAAAGATTTTAGATTTGGAGGTCTTTGCTTGAAAAGGGACAAGGTAATTGGAATACAAAGAGTTGGGTATGTCAAGAGAACTATCAATTGTAGCATGGAAAAAAGGTTTTAGAACTTAGAAGTCTACAAATGATCCTTTGCATGTACAATTAGGTCTATAATGCTTTCATGATTGACTTGCAGGAGGTCATAAGTTCATACCGACAATTACATGTGAATTTTAGTTTGCAAACCAATTCTAGCCAATGTGTTTTCTTTGGAGATTTTTTTCAACCTGGCAAAATTTTTTGACTTAATTTTGGACAAATCTGTTTTTTCAGTGCAATTTAAACTAGATTTGCCTCATTTGTGTGCAAAATTCACCAATTTTTTGACCTCAGGTCAATGTTTCATTTTCCAATTGACCCTAATGTCAATGTTTTTTTTCTTCCAACATTTGGTCATGGCAATAGGGGTCAACATGACTCAATATTTTAGGGAGTTTTAGACGATCCACCAACATGTGCAATTAGTTTGTGCCTACCGTGAACACTACAACACTTGCACCATTGACCTCTAGGAGATCATATGAATGAATAGGTACATGATAAGTATTGTTTGCAAAGCAATTGTAGCTGGTTGTGTTTTCAGGAGATTTGGACTCTTCAAAGGACTTTTTGGTGGAGTGCCAAGAAGTTGATCAGATAAATCTGATTTAATAGCAGAATCCAATTGTATCTATGTTCCATTGGAGAAAAAGGGAGTACAACAAGTGTTTGAGGACAGGAAGCCTATTAAGTAACATACCTTGTAATAGAAACCTTTGCAAAAAAAATGCTCTTTAGTTTCCATGTAAGCTTGTACAAATGGCAAAAGTTTTAGGTGTAGGGTAAAGCTGGAGGCCCCAGGGGATGGGCTTTATGGGAATAAGGGGCCCATGAGGCAGAGCTGACCATGGGCCCAATTCCCATAAAACTTGCCCCCAGGATCTAAATTTTTTATTCTTGTTCTACCATCACGATCTCTTATGTTCCCCATGTTCCCAAATGGTTCCCCCATGACGTTCCCCAAGTTCTCAATGTGTTCCTCAAGGGTGTTCCCAATGACACCTCACATTATCCTATATCCTTTGCCCAAAGTTCTTCCCTTCTCACCTATATAGGTGAGCCAAAGGGAAGGTACTTGTCCTCACAAAGAAAGTGCTATTTTGGCGAGCCTCCCAAGTTTCCAGTTTTTTTGGGGTGATGGGCCAATCAAAATGGCCCATTACAGAAAGAAACACAGAACTTGGGAGGCAGCCCATCTAATGGATATAATAGGAATATGAGAGGTGAATAGTGACACACCCTTGACCAACTCCAATGCACAAAAGACATGTGTTTGGGAAATTAATCCCAATTCCCAATGCATTCCAAAGATTGAATGTTAAAGATGTCAATCAAAATATGATTTGCTTCAAATGTCTTTTAAAAAAACTCTGAAATTTCAACAAGAAATTGCCACTTATTACGGAACACAACCTTCATTGAAAATATCATGGACACAAAAACTATTATCATGAACCTGAAGGTTACCACAAATCATAAACCAATACATAATTGCAACAATACATAGGTATGTCATAAAACTTAAACATGAATGAAGACACAAACTACACAAAGAAAAATTCCAATGGGATTGTATTCATAACATGAAAAACTTCAACCATGAACAAATTGATGCAAGGTGGTATTTCAGATTAGCGTCGATGGAACAAAACATAATGGGTTGCGTTACTACTTTTACAATTTGGGGGCTCTATCATGGGAGTTTCCAATAAGCTTTTTTTAATGCCCATTGTTTAAGAACCTTCTTAAGCAATGCATGCTTCTAATCACACCCAAGGATTTAATTGAACACAGAGTATATAATGGTTGGATTTGCTCTAAATCTTTATCATATTGGAAGGACCAAGAGATGGAATATCCATTTGTGGCTAATTGTTATCTAATAGATTTTTTGGTATTGTTGGATCCATGTTGGACGGTTCTCACTTGTTGTGAGAACTGTTGGTTTCAGTTAAGGGAACAAAATTTAAGAATCCACCCGGTTTTTAAGATTTTTAAATTTTTAAAAAAATTTATTTATAATAGAGAAGTGGATTGGGTTTCAGTTTTTTTCTAATATATAAATTTATCCGGTTTTAATAGATTTTTTTTTAGAAATGTGAGAACCACTGGTTTTCAAATGGCGATTTTTTATGGTTAGATATCAAAATATTTTAATTTTAAAAATAAATATCAAAGATTTTCATTCATGGACAAAATCACACAGAACACAAAGTAAGACCAAGCTTGAGCTTGGACCTCTTTTATTTCTTTTGAAAGAGGAGAAAAAAAATATGAAAAATTAAAACCCTAGTAGCCTTAAATCCTAATTTCTAGAAGGTTTGTTTAAAACTTCATGAGATACCATAGGCCCTTGCAAAAGGATTTAAAAAAACAATCACTTGACACCTGACATGTACTTTTTAATTTTCTTTTACTATATACAAGGGTGAGAAATGGGATTAAGTTTAAACATATAAACTTGAGTTTGTAGACATGTATTGGGCAATGGTTTTATGTTTTGTGACAAAGCATAGTTGCAATTGTTTAATTTTCCACCTTTTTGACAGAATTCATGTACTTTCACACAATTAATAGTTATTATGAACACTTTTATTGAAAAATATGTGTGTGCTATGAAAGTGTTATGTTTTTGTTTGGGTCCTGAGAAATTGGATTAGTAACAAATTGGTGGCCTTAAAACAACCTAATTATGTCCTAGTACTGATATCTAATCCTGATAAAACCTTAAACAACACTAATCGAAACATTTACTAATTTTAGTAAATATCAATGAAACCTTAACAAAGGCATAACAAATCCATTGAGTATATTTAAGTTAATCAATTTTAGTTCATCTTAATAATATCCATGTCTAGTGGGCAACTTATAACAACCCTCTTATTATAGCCATAAACGCTTCAAATCAGCTTCACCCTCAATAAAACTACTAAGCTATAATTAATCCTAACTATCCCTAATTTTCTCTCACTAACCCTAATTACCCTAGAAACAACCTAGATGATCCATTGTTAACCATAAGGGCTACTTTGACAACTATAACTAGACCCTAATCATGTCTTATTAGACTTAACAAGCAGTTTGTTGCATAATGGCTCTGCCCCTTAAATGACATGCATAAGGATGATAGATATTCAACATGCTAAATTGGAAACAAATGGTGATTAGCATGGTGAAGCATAAGTGGATCCTTGAGTTATGCTGGAAATGTTTCTACAATGCACACTCCACTTGACCCTAGAATGTGGGGATACCACACTTTGGCCAATTTCTGGGTGCATCACAATGTCTCTACCTTGAAGGGCAGAGAGCCAACCAGGAACCAATGGAATGAAAAATGCTGACTTGAACTGAAAATTGGGGGGAAATACTTTCATCACAGA
>Ga0209611_10004222_pt1 | contig 24658 bp, 12 predicted proteins | sample S1TSphgellanicum_3_FD_187693 | JGI IMG/M metagenome (GOLD analysis project Ga0209611, IMG submission 187693) | Host-associated microbial communities from peat moss isolated from Minnesota, USA - S1T2_Fc - Sphagnum magellanicum MG (SPAdes) (version 2) | ecosystem: Host-associated > Plants > Peat...
GTGATAAGACTATTTTTTTTTCAACATACCATATTTATAAGTAACATATTCTTCAACTAAATAATTGGGAGGTTATGGTGCAAAATATGCATCTAAATGTAAGTTCTTTCAAAATAATTTATTGTCAATAATGTGAAAGGATCCTTCACATCATGTACTTTCATGTTCAATTAATAATTCATTTATTAATATTAGTTCACTTACTAATCGAGTAAGAAATACTATCTAAAATGTTCTGTGTGTGTGTGTGTGTAATAATTTAATATTATGAATTTACACATACCCTAAATGAATTATATATTGAATCCATGGTGTGCCAATTATATAAGTGTTGATTAAATGAAGATTATGCAAATGCATAACTTGGTTGCACAAAAACTACCATGGCACAAATTGAGTAGGAAAAGTTTTTTCTTACAAAAGGTGGTCATTATAGAAGATTGTTTGCTCATTGCCAATGAGCCATCATGTTTGTATTACAGAGAAATGCTATTTACAACCTTGAATGCATTGTAAATTATTTTTTCTAGCTACATCAGGTTCATTTGGTGGTTGGCTTGCTTTACTAGGCTTCACAAGGAGTTAGACAAAGATCCTAATTTATATCCATAGGCCCCTTTATTCCAACCTTCCTCTTTTTCAAAATGTGTTTCTTGTAACCTCCCTTTCCTTTTAAATCAAGGAGGCAAAGAGGGGGAATGAAAGGTTTTTTTCTATTTTTTTCAACCTCTTTCTCCTTTGGAATGAATGGACATTCACAATATGAATCTGAAATTAAATAAGAGTTAATTTTGTGAAAATGAATTTCAAAATAAGCATTTACAAATGTATAACTTGGATACACAAAAGTTGCCAAGTCACAAATTGAATAACAAATTTTTTGCAAGTTAAGTTCAAATTAAGCATAGTGAAAATTTCTCATCCTACTTATATGTGCTTCATATGTGTTTAAATGCACAACATTTGTGTTTAAATAATATGAAATTATGAAAAATAAGACCACATGATTTGTTAATTAATTGCCAAATTGTGGCCCATGAAGTTTGTGATGATCATATGCATTTGGGAGCTTGTTTTGCCAAAGTATATAAAGAGTTACACAAAGACCTAGTAATTATTCATGTGTAGTTAAAATGATATGTTCATCTAATTTCAAATCATTCGACTTTGAAATCTATTCACACTCCCACATTTGTGCAACCCACAAGCATCCTAACTATGATAATAATACTTTTTTTTTCTTAATATATATGTGAGTCTTTTAAAAATCTACAAATGAAGTGATATTTGCCAAATTGATATTCACACTTAATGATGACAATTAGCTAAAAACATGATTGAAGTTCATGGTCTTTCTAATGCAAAAAAATTGAAAAATTATTGTTAACTTCATTTGACAAACCTTGGGGGTTACAACATTTTGCATCGTGCTCAAAGCCTTGTAATTATGCCCTTTTGAACTTTCTACATTTGTGACCCAGGTAAACATTTCGAACAATATAATTGGTTCATGCCAAAATGATGGGTCAATATCAACATATCAAACATACAAAATTGTTGGCATTGGCTTTTTTTCCCCACAACATTTTTTATTATAAACAAATTAAATTGATTATGATTTTTTTATATCGATTTATGCAATCATTTTGTTCATGCACAAATGAAGAATGATGAGTATGATATATGTCACAGACAATTGTTTGACATATTTTTATGGCTTATAGTTGGTTGATCTAATATATGTCTGACCAAATATTTTATATGTTTCATTAGATAAAATCAATTGATTGTAATTCATGAAATGGTAATGTGTAATACGATGTTTAAATATTTCATTCCCAAAGGAAAAAAAACAAGTTTTACCACCTAAAAATATTTTTTTCACATTGAAAGATAACATTTTCAAATATTGAGTCCACCATATATAGTTTGTACAAATGTTTGTTAATTAAGTTTAATGTGTTTCATGAGTGCAAATGTGTGACCCACAATATGTTTGTGTGTGATGAAAGCATATTCTTCCATTTTTTAAAATCAATAATTGTTCATTATTTGTTCATATAATTGCATGAACATTAAAGTTTTCCCAAACGTTCAAAATGAAAGTTGACTAGCTAATAGTTAGTTCCCAAGTTTTACAAATAAAATTGAATATCAAAATTATTATCAATCAACCCACATTTAATTCCACTAAAATCAAATTCCAATGTATAGATATTAGCTTTTTAACATGTGGTTTTGAAAAGTTAATTATAGCATGACAAAAACTACATCCTTTAATTTTGGAAAACTTTCCCTTTTGTTGATGTCATTTTAAAACTTTAGCAAAACGAAAAGTTTTCAATCCATGTAAACTCCTTTGTACTACCAAATTTGAAGGGAGACAAAAAGTCAAAAAGTTAATTTTAAATAAATCATGACATTGATATTTTGAATATTTTGCCCTTTAAGGTATTGATGTATTAATTTTTAACAAATGCAACAATTATGACAAATGTGGAGGCATGTCGTTTAAAGCATCTTCAATAGTATTCAATATGTGACCTTGCAAAAATATTCATCACATCCAAATTTTAATTAGTTATTTTTTTCCAACCCCACCTATAAAACTAAAAATGGGTTTGCAAATAAGTGGAAAATTGTTAATAGTAACCCACCTAAACCAATCAAATTACCTCATCCAAATTTTTACTACAAGGCCATATATTGAGTTTCAATGGAAATGCTCTTAATAAGATGTGGAACAAAAAAAATGATGTTTGACACTAACTAAAACTAGTGAAACTAAGAAATATTTTTTCATACATTATCATTTTTTTAATTATCTAACATTTCTTTCAAAAGTGAAAAAATCCACCTTCAAAGAAAGATGGCAAGAAGTGAAAGGACGAAACAATGAAACATCACAAGAAAATTTATCTAACAAAATGAAATATTATTAAAACTACATTATCAAATTAAGCAATAGACAAATGTTTACATAAATAAGTTGCATTTGTCATTTGGGCTATTTACCAAAGGTTAATTCTCTTTAAATCTTGTCATTTTGAGATTTATATGGTTTCATGACAACATGGAATGCATCTAGCAAACATGATACATGATCAAAATGGGTGATAAAAACTTGTGAACTAGTAAATGATTTTCATGATGTAATCGGTAAGCAAATGTTTGTATGTTTCAATAGGTGAAGATTGAATATCATGTTGTAGAATTCATCCAAGTGAAATTTTGATTTTATTTTATATTACATGATACAAAGAATAAGTGGAAATGTTAAAAGTATTCAAGCATTTGACAACTTGATTTTGGTGGGAAATAAAGTTGTCATATAGTTGATGTTCATTATTGTCCTTAAAAATTTCACCAAAGCCTTGCAACAAGTTCATGTGTATATGGTAGGAATTTATATGAAATCCCAATATTTTGAATTTTTAAATTCTAGGAGATGGGGTGAAGGTTAGTGTTTTTTTCTAGAATTTGTTATATATAAATTATAACATAAATCAAATATAATATAGAACATTAGTTCATCAAAAGCAAGTTGAATTGTCAACTAAAACCTTTCAATGATTTCATTCAAAGGCATAATCCATGAAACATTTCTTTCAAGTTTGGTAGCAATAATCATTGTGGTGAAATTTTGTAGGTGTATCAAACAAATGTATGGTGGTCCTCGACCAAGATATGGTCCTCCAAGACCTTTAAACCCTCAACAATTTGCACCTCAAACATTTGGACAACCTTTGCAAGGAGGTGGACCACCTCAAGCTAGTCCTCAAGGATTCACACATTCACAAGGAATCCCTCAAAATCATCTTTTAGGATTGAAACCTAATCCAAGGTTTCCTCAAGGTCCTCAAAGATTAATGCATCCACAACAAGTCCTTCAAAATAAACCTCCAGAATTAAAATCCAATCAAGGAATTCCTCGAGGTCCTCAAGGATTATTTCGTCCACAAGGAGTCCCTCAAAGTCAACTTCCAAAATTTAAACCTAATAATCAAGGAATTTTTCAAAGCCCTCAAACATCACGCCCACAAGGAATATCTCAAAATCAACCTCTAGAATTTAGGCCTAATGGAGGAATTTTCCAAGGTCCTCAAAATTTTCAAGGATTTAAACCACTTCAAGGGCATCCTCAAAACCCCCAAGAATTAAAACCTCCTCAAGGGATTCTTCAAGGACTAAGCCCCCCTTATATAAGTCTTCCAAATTCTCAAGGATTCACACCTCCTTTGGGAATTATTCAGGGCCCTCAAAGGTTTAAACCTCCTCAAGGAGTTCCTCAAGAAATTAGTTCCTCTCTAGGGTTTAAATCATCCCATGGCAATCTTCAACAATTTAAACCACCTCAAGAGTTTACAGTGCCAATTCAACCACATGATGGTTTTCAACCCATGCAACAATTGAAACCTCAATCTCAAACACAACCAACACAATATGGCCCTCCTCCATTGGCACATCAAATTTTGGAACCACATTCCACTAATCTTCAAAATTCTCAAGAAAATGTTGACCAATTCCTTAAAAACTTACAACAAGATGACATATTATCTTCAAATTTCATAAGATCCTCACCTTCAAATTTACAAATAAAGCGTGGGAGTTTTTTGCAACCATTAAAACCTTTTGATTCTGGAACATCAGCTCATTTGAGTTACACACAATTATTTTCCTTTCAAGTGTCTCACAACAATTTAGATGATGGAACTATTGGACAAATGCAAGCCATGGGTGGTGGACTTCTTCGAAGAAAGGCAATTTTTATCCCATATACTTCCCTATACCACATAGTTCATATTGCACCAAAATTGCACCACCAACTTTGGTCCCTCCTAATACATTTATTATCCTCGTTTTCATAATCATATACCATCCAACATCCATTACCAACGGTTGAATGTATACATAATATAAGGAAATAATAATATGGGTTTGGAAATTGAACACAACAACATGTTATTATGGTAAAACATGCATTGATTCCCCATTGGAATTCAAATAACATGATACCATTTCAACACACATGAACATATTAAATAATGCACATTTTAGTTTTAAATTCAATATGGTGATTCAATTACTAAATGGAGTGTCCCAAATTGCAAAAATACAATTTCATGCCACACATTTCCAATGACAAAAATATCAATAAGGTTTTGAATCAATTACTAATTCAAAATTGATGAAGGTAATTGTTGAATTTGTCATGTTCAAATATGATGTCATTTTCATATCATAGTTTAATTCATGAGTATGTCAATTTCATGTAGTCAAAGGCACAATGGAAAACATCAATTTTGGAAGTGGATTTCACAAGTCAAATATTTTTATTGCAAAACAAAGATCGAGTAGTTGGTGTAACTTCACATCTTTGCCTTAACTTTATGTATTTAACATTTGATAATTATGAAGTTTATATGTTTTATGTATAATATATCTTTTTATGATTGATTGTTTGAATATCATGAAATTCAATACAATTGAAAAATCAATTGAAGTCATTTCAATTTTTTAACTATTGAATATGTTTATCTTCCTTCAATCATGTTTTTATAAAAGCTTGTACTATGAATGGATGTTTTGAAAGGAAATTCCAGTCACAATCATTTGTAGCTTGGAAAAATCACACCAATGATAGTGCCCAATCAAGAGATTCCTTTCGCTCCCCATTGCTTGTAATGCGATTCAGGTTTAACATAGTTTATGATCCATTTTCTTTCATGTCATAGAGTTTTGAATCTTGACATTATGAGGATAATAAGATAGGGGTTTAATTAAACTATTGTCTTCTGAGAGCCCATGGAAAAAATTATTATAATTTTTTTTAGGGTTTAGTAATATTTTATTAAAATTAACATGCAAGTTTTTTTTAATGTGGTTTTTTCCATGATTGTTAGTTGACATTATAATAAATTCATATAATGGTATAAATATAACTCATTCACAAGGAATTTTTTCACAAGATTTTGTGTCATTTGAAATGTTGGACCAATCTATCATAAGTTCAATTGAATTTTTTTTATGTTTGTAGTAAAGGGCAATGGCAGATGATGACTCAAAATGGACAAGAAAAGAGATGTCTTACACATTTATTACAAGTATTACAATAAGCAAAAAATTCTACTTCTTATGATTGTTATAACATGTACCTAACATATGCACATATTTGCAAAAATCACATATTAGATTGTATGGCATTATCATTATTAAATTTCAAGATTACAATTGCACATGGATTTATTACTTGCACAACATAAATGAAGCAAGACCAAATATTTGATTTCATTCCTTTTAAATGTGTAACAAATTGTTTCGACCACAACTTGTAACCTCTAATTAGTTCATGTGATGAATTGTAATGGAATTCGATCTAAATATTCCTATATATATTATTAGTGTTGTACCAATTTAGCAAATGTGTATTATGTAGTGTGTGGATGGAAATTTATCAGCCACACAAGCCGTTAATGCAGCTGGAGGGACAATAATTGGTTTGGTAAGTATGTATTCAATGTGTTATTTGCCAAGACTAAACCACACCCAAAGCCAAATTTTTCAATTTCAGAAATAAAATCTTCTATTGAATGACATCCATCTTGAAGTTGAAAATTGGGGAAATAATTAAATAATAATTCAAGTTCCCACTAGGTTCTCCAAATGTTCGCCAAGCTCCCAATTTGTTCCCCAACATATTCCCGATAACACATCACCTTGTCCCATTTCCTTTGCCCTAAGTTCTACTCTTGTAACATATATAAAGGAAGATACTATAATATGCAATATATTTGGGGATTGTCCAAAGCTTCGTCAAATATTTTTGTGATGGTCATGAATGATGCCCATCATAAAGCAAAAAATATTGACCTTTGGGGGTCCTTGCAACTAATTAATATTAATCACACTATACCTGCTATATTACTATATCAAGTTAATATGAAAATAACCATGGGTTATGAAAGTAAAGGAAAAAAATAATCCAATGTAAAACCATGTCCATGATGGTTGTATTGGTGAAATAATAGAATGGAAGCGTACTCAAGTGTGGACCCATTATGACAAAATCAAATGGTGCAATACTTAAAAACAAGATATATTATTATATCCTCATACCAGGAAAGCTATTTGTGTTCAAGGTGCAAATTATATTGAATTATTTTTATAGCATCCAGCTTTGGGCAAGAACAATGAAATATCATATCACTAAGTGGGACATAATATTTATGATTTTGCTAGATTTTCAATCTTTGGGAAAATATGGAATAAAAATGACAATTGTTCATTCAAATAGTGGTTGTGTTTTAGAACTAGATTCTAAATATCTACATATCCAAATTTTTAAAAAAATCAATACATGATTCATAACTTTTTTGACATGTTGATTTACAAATTTTATAATTAATATATTAATTATTATGTTTGGTTGTTTGGATAGGATGAACATATTGTTGGTCAACATGTATGTTATGTGACAACACTTTTCCAAGCTAATCTACGTGTATGCTTCAACCTTTTTAATTAGGGGAATTTTGTTGCAAAATTTTTAATTTATAAATTATTGGTGCTAATTGTGGACTTGTATTTAGTGTAAATTTGAAAAGACATATAATTTAAATAAGTGTGTTCAAGCCAACACAAAGAATAGGTGGGTACATAAGGTTAATATTCCAAATGTATTGAAATTTTGATGAACATGTTTGAAGGGCGTAGATGGTGCAAGGGCTTGAATTTGCAATACTTGTCCCACAATGTGACAATATCAATTTAATACCATCTCACGTGGTAGAATTTTTTAACTAAATTCTTTGGATGTATTAGAAGTTAGACATGTTTTCCTTGAATATAAGTTGTGTATCTACATTTGCATACTTGTCCTTTATTACATTAATGATTTTTTTATTACAATCAATCAAGTTGTTTTCAAACTAAAGTTATGTTATATTGTTGTATTACAAAACTAGACAAAACATTGTATTGACCATTTCCAACCATGGTATCATAATTCATTTAACTAGGTGTTTCACAAGTTATTACAAAAGCAATACAAATGCCTTCAATATTTGTGAACCAAATATTAAAAATTTCATGACAATCGTTATCCTTGTTGTAAAAGATTCAATACATGCCACATGTTAATACAAATGAATGATTAGTGGAAATTTGTAAGTTATTGGATATTTACATACAATATATGATTTGAAATAACACTATGCAAGAAAAACAAGCTCATTATTGAATCAAAGATGCCTAAATTGCTTAATCTAAACATCTATGATCTATATGAATATAAAAATTTCCATGAAAACAATAGCAACCAACAAACACAAATGTTTCCTACCTTTTTCACTTATGTACGTTCATGGAAAGGATTCAAAGGATTACATTTAAATCTTTTCCATTCATGGAATATTGCTTGTATAACTTCCATTACTTTGTTGAATTATAATATAATTTTTTTGACATTATTATTTTGTAGGGGGAAATGACAGAATGGATGGGAGCTTTGGGGAAGTCAATTGATCTAGCCCAATCCATCACAAAAGGAAAAGGACCAACAAAGGTTGGATTTATTCTTCCAATAACTACCATATACACATAACCAAGATTCATATATACCATATCCCAAATGGAAAACGTGAATAATAACTGTTTACTTTGCCTTAAATGTATACAATGATTTATAACAAATAATTAAATCAGGTGAATATAAGATCTTCAATTGTAACTAATTAATCATGTGGAAACCAATATGGTTTTTGTTAGCAATCTACTTATCATTACATAATACAATAAATGGTCAGTACAATAAATGTGATCTTGTTTCATTTTTGAAACAAAATAAATATATGGGATGAAATCATCTACATGTTTTACATCCATGCATAACCCATGATATTCTTGTACACCTTCTGAGTCTCCCCATGTGTAATGAATATTTTAAAAGGGTCTTTATATTTTCCATAGCAAGCATGTAAAATTTTTTTAATTTTAAAATTGGTGTTGCTTGCACCTTGCTTGACACTTAAAATGTATTATAATAGTTTCAATTCTTCACACATAAATAATCCATTTCATAAAATAGAAAAAATATAAAATGTCTAGGAAAAAAAAATTGCCATTCCTCTTCAATTTAAAATTCATGCACATGTGTTTCACTTTCAATTATATTAAACCAAAGCCCAAATACCTTAATGCACATTTGAATCCAAGTATGGGTCGTTAATCTACACAAAAAATGTTTTCAATCATTGAACCTACATTTAAATATTGAATATTTCAATGTAGATTATGATGAACAAACCACCCATGACTTATGAAGAAGAAGGCATCTTCATAAATGGTTCAAATGAACTACAAGTGGCTTCCAAAGAAGATGATTTAATACGTGAAGGAAATCAAGTAGGTTTACATTATGCACCAAAAGAGAATGAACCAACTTACATGGATTTGGATCATAATGATTTTCAAGATTATCTTCAAAATGACTATGGAAATTTGAGGAATAAGGATTTTGAATTGAATGAAGATCAACCCACATTTCGGAATCACTATGGAAATGAATACAAAGGCGGAGCTTTCGAAAATTACAAATTTCATAAAAATAGAGAAACATATAATAGAAGTAGTGAAAATTCATCCATAAAGGACTTCCCTTGGGAAACCCATCCAAATTGGGAAGACAAAAACAATTGGCATAAGGTAAGCTTAAATTAAATCATAAATCATAAATGTTTGTGTAGGATCCTTGTATATATTTTGCAACCCATAAGCCCCTTAAAAGAATTTGAACAGTAATATTTTAAAACAACAATTGGTAATTTTATCTTTTTGGGAAAGCTTTTCACTTTGCAATTATATTGTGTGAAATATTTATCAACAAGAATTTCATATATTCTAAATCTTGCCTTTGATGTATGATTTTTTGTGAAAATAAGGCCAAGACTTTAAATTGGATTATCACCCATACATTGTTATTTAAAACTTGGTTGAAAATGTATAATGATTTTACATCATGTGATTATAAGGCTTAACTTGTTTGTAGGTTCAAAAGACACCACCTTATCATCAACATAAGGAAAAATTAAAAATGATGAAACAAGCAAGGGAAAGAGTATTTTCTCGAACACCTAAAAGTGTAAAAAATCAAAATGATTATGGAGGTGGCATTATCCAATTTTTTATTGAAAATGGGGGTACATGTTGTAATTCATGTAGAATGGTTTTAAATCAATCAAACATGAAAGTTAAAGCATAATATGCTAAGGAAATTGTATTAAAAAATCATAGCAATTTCCTTATGATATTCATTAATTTCCATACGGTGCAAACCTTTGGACCTATAATGAAAGTGTTCAACATATTATTTGGACCTAAAGAAAATGTATTGTGATATTGTCATGTCTAGCATATGTCAACAAAGTTTTAATTGCAGGATGCAGATCCTCACACAACAATTCGCAAATGGAAACATATGCACAAATTTCCAAGAATCTTGGTCCAAAGCAACCTCACATTTATGAAAGTGATGAAGAGTCAAAAACAATTGATGATGATGAATATTCTTACATAGAAGATGATGAACAATATGTAGATGGCAATAAATATAATGAAAGTCACAAGAGAAGACCTACTAGAATCCACAAAAGGTTTGGCAACAACAAAAATGATCTTGCATATTATGATGGTTATCATAATGAAGTATGGAAAAGACATGATAGGTTTAAAAAGGACTATGGAAATTGTGATTATGACCAAAGATGTAAATATGTAAGTAAAAGCAATTGTGATTGTCACGATAAACACATTACAACTAATGAAGGATTGGACTTTCGTGACCTATGTGCCCTTAGATCTATCCAAAACAATGTTGATGATCTTGAGTTTGCTAAAGAAGCAAAAGGAGTTCATGAACGAACAAAACATCCTTCACCCATTTGCTACAATGAAAATCAAAACATCATTGATGGATGGAACCATGATTGTTGTTGCAACATTACAAATATGAATATCACGCCTAATGAATGGAATCGTAATTGCACATCAATCAATTCAAAACAAGACTTAGATGATCAACCAACAAGGGCAAAACAAAAGCAAATTTTAAATGATCAACCCATAAAGGCAAAACAAAAACAAAATTTAAAATATCAACCAACAAAGGCAAAACAAAAACAAAATGTAAATTATCAACCAACAAAATTGGAACAAAAGCTTGATCCAGACAAAGAAATTTATAATTTTCTAGATATGCAATCTCAAACGTCTGGAGGATCCCCTGTGAGTTTGACACATGCAATTGAAGATACAAGCAAACATGGAAATGATGTTTTGAAACACACAATTAGATCATCCATGATACATCCTGGTTCTTCTTCAAAAAAATTAATGCCAGAACTAACTTCATTTCATGAAGCACATAGACCACTTGATATGATACAAAGAGCAACTTCTACACTTCAACAAGTCACTGATCAAGACATTGACAAGTTTAATCAAGGCCCTATGAATAAAACTTATGTAATCGATAGTCAAGATAATTTGGTATAAATTCATTGTTTTTACACATGCAATTTTGTGCAAATAATATGATTTCAATTTATCAATCCATCAAAAGCCAATGCAACAGATTTGAACATAAATTCACACAACCCATTTGAGTAAATTCTTAATTTCAAAATTTGGAATAAAATTGAATGTGTAAATTGATAGAATTCCAAAAAAATCAATTGCACACGTACAAATTATTGATTAAAGTTATATTAAATGCAGAATGGTGTTCTCATGTCGTTAAACATATCACAAGATGATTCAAAAGACTTGGATTTGGTCAGGCCAAAGGCTACTGAATTAGGATGGGAAGAACATAAGGCTCATGATGGTAGAAAGTATGAACTATTGACCAATATTTGATTGTTGGAAAGGAACTCATTAAAGCTATCAATTTAGTAAATATTATGAACTTAAAACATTTTGTTTTAAAGGAAAAAATTTCATAAGGTCAACATTTAAAAGATAACAAAGTTGATTTTTGATTCATGTGTAGATACACATGTTTAAAGTCTTCGCATATCATGTATAAATCAAATATCAATCAATTCCAAAATGACATCTCTAACTAAGTTGGAAGTAAGATGTTGTAAATAAAAGAATCAAAGTTTATTGCAATAGATCCATTTGTCACAACTTTGAATATTCCTCCCATTAGATTGAACTGAATGATATAGAAAATCATGAACATTCATGTTGACTTAAGGTTTGTAAACATGAATATACACTACTACAAAATGTGGGTGTAATTCATTAGTCCATTTTCACTAGACTAGTGAATTCACTACATCCTCACTAGGTCCCCATTCATTGCAACTAGTGAATTCACTCAAAATTCAATGAAGCCACTTGATGTGCAAGGTTGCCTTTTGTTGTAGTGATAATGATGTGATAATAATGCATATAGGTATAGTAAGTTGCAATTTTACAACAATCAAGCATTAATTAGTTTTTCAAAAGTCATATATATTGTGTAGTGAAATGTAATTATCACCAACCAATTGCATATCACATATGAATATGTAATTATCAATGAATAATTAGAAAATTATTGTAATATTACATAATTTTAAACTTTTATTGATCCACTTATTTGGTTTGCAAGATCCTTTAGCTCATTTGTTTTTTAAGGGAAAAAAAAGACGATCTTGTCAAGTATGATTCAAGATCAACATTAATTGATGTTTTTAAAATGAGTGTAGTCTCATTTATATAGTTAAAGAAAGTAGAAATAAACAAGTGAAAGGGTGGGATGGGGTTGTACAGATATTACTACCATCCACGGACTAAACGATTTAATTGGGAACAACCTCAAATTAGCAATATCATTTCCAAATCAATTGAACCATAATTTTTGAAAGGTTATCTTCCACTTGAATTACATGCACAATTTAAGAAAGCTAATAGTATGGGTTTCTTACACATTGGGCCAACATAACAATATGGATGGTCTAAAACAACCTAGATATCATGAATTTTTTAATTTTGCATGAAGAACAACTAATTTTTAAATTATTTTGAGTCTTCAAGTGAATAAAAAATCTTTGACATGGGTATACATTGATTTAACCCACCATTTCACAAATTGTTAGAAGATGAATCAATAACATGGAAACATAAATGTATTCCACATTTACAAAATATAATGATATTTTACACTAGCCACCAAAACATTTAAATTGCATAGTTTGAAATTTAAATAGACAATATTTGAACAAGTGCATGTCATCATGAATAAGAGGTTAGATTTTGATTTTTTGGGTATAGTTAAATATATAACACCAATCAAATTCATGTTGATTAAGTTCATGCATATGAAATTCATTGGTTTATTATCTCCTTTGACATTTTATTAATTTTGTTTTCAACTTCCAAAGCATGTGTTTTGAATGTATTAGACAATGTGACTTGCCAATCTTTATCATGGATTAGGCCCTCCATGTACCTAGATTCGAATAATAATATTGAATATGTCTTTTGAATTGATGGACAATATCCATTTTATTTATTTATTTATTATTTTTCCTAATTATAAACATATATCAAGTCAATAATTTAATCATGGTTAGGTTAAAAAGGTTGTTAACTGATGTATAATTGTATTACATTAATAACAACAACACCCTTAGGAGTATTGTAATGAACAAACAATTATTAAAAATGCAAAGTCATTATACAAGACAAGATCAAATATATCACTAAATTTACATGTTAATCTTCCACTTGGATAAATTTTGTTTAGTTATGAATAGATTTAAATGTTTGATCTAAAGGAATTTCCATCTTTCAAATTAGTTACAAACATTTCTAACAACCTTTTTGCTTGCCAATTGGACCAAAAAAAATCATCTTCATATGAACCTTGTTATTGATCGTGGGGGATTGAACCAATGTTGGGTAATTCATGGTTTATTACATAGGTTGAAACAATAATCAAATATTGAATAATCTAAAAATATATAATACCAAAATGATATTATTAGTATTTTATAATTTAATCAAATTTACATTTTTAAAGCGTTATTTGAATCAATATTGGTGATGAAACCATCATGAACAAGTTTTGAACATGATTATTGCTATTATGTGAAAAATACCTTTAAATGTTTTCCACTTGAATTTTCAAGTCAAAATCAACAAATATTCATTTCGAACTTAAATAATGATTAGTGGTAATGTTGGGATCAACCTTTTGATTCATGAAGGCATGTTTTGAAATCAAAATGTATTCTTGATTTTTAGAAATAGTAACATGTTGGGAATCTAATTTTATTAGAAGTTACTATAATAGTTCCATTGTCATAAAAAAACTATAAACCAACCTCTTCATTATGTACCTTCAACTTCAACTCATACCCACCTCAAAACAAGAAATCATGATGGTTTCTAGTGAATATTAAAAATAGCCTATCACATATATACCCATATGAACTAGTTTGTTATATAACATTGCCTCTTAAACCCTCATCATACCCATTTAATCTAAGTATTGACCTTATTTCCAATGATAATAAATTTCAAGGAATTGGTATATGAGAGATTTTTCATAATTCCAAGAAAATTCATACATACTTTCATTTTCAAGCCTAACTACCTCACTCCATTTGCCTATCCATGACCAACATCAATATGAACATGTGTATTTTCATGTCAATGATATTTATATTAATTCAAAGTAAATTTGACATTGATATAAATAAGCATGAACTATTGGAAACCATATGGGAACATAAGAAGAAGAAGAAAATTTGATTGTCATTGCTAATACACAACAACATGGAGCCCAAACATTTTATATTCAAACTTGTTAAACTAAATGCCAATCACCATAAATTTCAAAGAATTGGTATATGGGTGATTTTAAAAAATCTATCATATTGTCGTCATTGGAAAATTCTAGAGAAAATTCATACCTACCTAATATTCAAGCCTTATTATCCCACTCCTTTCCCCCACCCATCAACATGGACATGAAAAAACAAATTAGCATGTGCCTTTTCATTGTTCATGAATTAAATTAAATTTGAAATTGACATAAATAATGATGAACTATTGGAAAACCATACATGGGAACTTAAGAAGAGGAAACAAATAGTTGATCAAAAATAGTAGTGTGAAGCAACATGGTGCCCAAGTTTGATCATAATACCATTACCTATACCATGTTGCTTCAAGCCAACAAACAATATTTCTTGGCCACATGAGCATTATATTGAACCCACATAAGCATTTATATGTAGAATTTATCACAATTATGGGTTTTATGGGAAGTTTCTCCTATTTGTTTGTTTTATCAATTAATTTTCCTTCTTTGTTAAAGATTCCTTTTTCAATTTTTTCAATTTTGTTTTAGTGACCAAAATTTCAAACAATCTTGAGAAGGTTTAGAAAAAAATGTCACATGGTGACGAATTTTTCAATCTTTTTATCAAAACAATAATACATGGGATGTATGTATAATTGAATTCACTGCATGCCTTAAAATTTGCATTTGTTGAAACACATCCATTTTTATTTCAATTTTTTTCTTAGATTCAATGTTTAAATCTGTTCTTAATTTTAATTTAATATAACAAAAGAAACATAAAAGAAGTTATGATCGAACCATTGCAAAAAAAATTTCACATTTATCCATATCCAAACTCTTGAAATATTAATTCAACCAATCACATGTGTCTTTCACATTTGAAATATTGGAAAACAAGAGGTTCATACATGTAAATCAAATATTCCCTACAATTTTGAACATGGTTCTACATTTGGCTCATGGAAATAATTGTAAAAAGAAGAATCAAATAAAGGAATACATGATGTATTTTGAGGTTTACAAGGTGGCATTTAATCTTTATTCTCTTATAATGAATGGAATATCTTTGGGCATATTAGATGACTTTTTTCCCTCAAACTTGAAAACTTTATGTAGGTTTCTTACAAATGAATTTAGTTAGTAAACAACGGTTTTATCAAGTATTCAATTATGTAATCTTTAACATGCACTACAAAAATTCAAGTGCCAATGAAGTTAATGAAGATAATTTTTTTCTTTTGTTGACCACATGATATAATCCTCTTTGAGATTTCCTATGATTTTTTTTTCATAACTACAAATCTCCCATCTATACAATATTGCAAAGCTTGATTTGAAAGGTCCATCCCTACCCCCCAAAAGAAGACTAGGTATTGAAACTTTATCATCTAGACAATTTATTTAAATTGTTGCACCTACATAAGGTGACATCCATTATGAAACAATTATCCATTGTATTAGTTTCAAACATGGCTCCTATTGCAATTTTTTGCATTGGTTAATTAGTCATTGCTTCATGTTTGAAGGACATAATTAAGTTTTAAAAAATTTCATGTCACATTGTGGCATCTTTTTCAATTTCAAAGTGATATAATAAATATTGATAATATTAATATTGTTTGCATAATATCATCATTGTCCTCCTAAAGCCAAAATTGTTAAATTATTTGTCCATTTCAAGCCCTTGTCACCAAGATTAATCTATGCCAACATTTGACAAAAATTTTAGATCACATTATTTGCGTTTTCGTTATTATGAATCCAATATTCATGAAACATCCAAAAAAATGTTGTTAATTTATATACATATTCATACTTTGATACTCCTTGTGTCAAGTAGATTTGATGTCAATATAAGTTATAGAAAACCCCATGTGGTGGCTATTTGAAGGTGAACAAACAATTTAACAAATGAACCCTCCTTTTTACTTGAACACCATTCAAAAAAGGATGGTGTTCAAAAACTAAAGCACATTTGAAAAAACCCATGACCAACTATAAATCTATCTTTTGGTTCCAACAGTTGGAGGTTTAAACAAATGTTGTGTATTTTTTTGTAAATTTAGGGTTTTTTTTTTTTTTGAAAATCAATGAGTAAGTAGGTATAGACCATGGTTGATAATGGATAAATCTAAAACTACCCAACATGAATGTAAACCTCATTTCCATGAACTCAATTATTCATAGTTTGAAATTTTCTCTTTTCATATTGGACAAATTTATCATCAATAATACTTGAATACATTTGATTTTTGTTTCATGTCAATGTATTTTAACTATATATCTTCATACCTTTTACTAACAAAATTTATTTGGCAACTTGCCACCATTTTAGATTGGATTATAATCAACCTATGTTAGGGTCAATAGTACTAAACAACACAAGAGGCATCATACTTGATTCCATTTTTTTAGTATAACATTACATAAGCTAATCAATGCAATGAAAATTATAATGCACCATTTCTTGAAACTTAACATGCCTTCATTTGTTTTTAGTATAACATTACATAAGCTATTCAATGCAATGAAAATTATAATGCACCATTTCTTGAAACTTAACATGCCTTCATTTGCTATTGAAATTTTGCACAACACATGTTTAAACCTTTGTTCAATATCTAAAAAATAACACACCTCATTTTGTGATCATTCTTATCATACATAAAATGTTAATGTAAATGCTTGTGATATGTTTTAAACATTTTTTTGTCAAAACATGAAAAGTAAATTCTTATTTAAAATGAGTTACATGATCACATTGAAAATCATAATTTCATTTCAAGGATACTTGCATGAAATCCTTCTCAAAATTCCACTTTTGTAAAGATAATTTATGGCAAATTATCTACATTAAATATTTATCAAATGATTTAAAATTTTAGTTGAAATTTAAGCATATTTTTTACCTTATAGAAAAAAAATTGCTCAATCATTTTAAAGAGAAATTATGTAAGTCAAGATGTTTTTATTACTAACCATCAAATTTATAATCCTAAAAGCTAATAACAAATGGATCTATCATTAAAGTTTGTGTTTTAAAATAATGTTTTACATGAAATCAAGTTAATTGATTTAGAGTTTGTTAAAGGGGCCAAGAAAAAAAAGGTTAGAAAATTGCACCAAATTGAGCTTGAACACAAATTGCATTCAATTTCAAGGTTTTTTTGTCCTTCAAAAAGACTAAGTTTATTTCCCTAATAATTTAGCATATTTTGGAAGGCCTTGGCCCTTCCCCTCTCTCCTCTTAAAAAACCAAACCTCCCCATTCCACATGCCACCCAAGGAAAAATCCCTTTGGAAAATTTTAAAAAACTCCAAACCCCCTTCCTTTAAACACTCTTCCCACCCACCTTTGGAAAGGAGGAAAAAAAGAAAAAGAACACCACCCACCTCCATCCCACCCCACCCAAGAAACAACTCTTTGGAAACATAGGGGAAAAACCCAACCCAACCCTCCCCTTATCCCACAACGTTTCATTATCCTATAATTTGGTGGAGCATATGTTGCCAAAATTTCATAATTTATTTTTATTACCAAAGTGGATTTTGAAAAATAAAGTAATTATTCAACACCCAAATGTCAAACTTGAGAAGGTTGTTGTGTGCTCCTATGTTGGTGCCTATAACAATCACTGTCATCACACATACAAAACATAACATGAAAATACCTTAGATGATACATCATGGATTCATATTTTCATTGTAAGTGAGTGACCATTTTGAATCACAATAACATTGTGCATAAAACACACAAAAATTTGCATACAAAAATAGAGTGCATTAGAATCCCAAAGCATGAAAAGTAATTTGAAATCACACAAACTAAAATTATATCCCATTCATAGAATACCCAAACCATGTTCACACTTGAATCAATTTGAAATAAAAACCCAAATGATTTAATTAATTTGGTTTATCCCAACTAATTGGGACCTAACGAAGCAACCAAACTAACACACTTGACAAGATATTACAATATGCTAGTTTAAGGTAAATTCAAAACTCAAATATTTGATTTAATATTTGAAGTTTGAATGTCTAGTTGGCCACATAACATGACTAGTTTGCATATGAAAACATGTGAACATATTCAATGATGTGTCAAGGGAAGTCGTGGGTGTGAACTATTTTATCAATTCTTACATCTTATTTCAAAGATTTTACAAAACATATGATTATGTGACTATGTAACAAAAATTTCCAACCTTACTCCCATAAACTTGTATATACATGAAATTTAACATTAAATAGTAACAATGTACATGTATTTGGTTGTTCAAAAAATTTAAGGTTTATAGTTGAAACTTTGATTTCAAATCTTGAACAAAATTTGAATATCGAATCCCTTTAATATTCTCAAACCCTTTCTTGAGACATTGGGCAAATGGGAGATCCTTATGTATATTTATATTGTTAGGAAATATAAATACAATATCTTAATCTAGGTCATTTTATATTTTTTACATGTTAATTCTCACATTTTTTTCATATCCATATGAATCCTCAAAACTATGAATAAACCAACTAGGTTTGGGTTTAGTTTTATGCATGCATGAATCGCACGGTTTAGTTCTATTGTACATCAAAAGTCTAGTTTCATTGGTGATTTATAACTTAATTTCATTTTATAGTAACAAGTTGAAAGGAGCAAAACCACAATGGAGAAGAAGCAATAAGAAAGTTGGAATCATTGTAAATGACAATTCTATCTAGAGATCAAATTGGAAACAAAAAAGAAGACAACAAAATAAGAATTTGTTAAACTTTGAAGTACATTTTGCTAAAACAATGGGTGTTTATGTGTGCCTTTTGAATTAATTATCATTTCGTTTTGTTTCATGTCAAACACACACCTCATGGTGTTACTAGCTAACATGAGTAATTTAAAATAATCAAACTCAAATTTGTCAATACTTCCATGACCTCCATTGGGTCCTTTGTTGTATTATGATTTTTTTTACAATATCAAAACAACTTGGAAGAAAGGATGGCATCCAAGATAAACCTTTAGTACTTTTTGTAATCTTGTTTCTAGTTGGGAAACCAACTTTGGCCACAAGTAAACAAAGGGTGATTGAGCCTTAATGAGCACAAAAGATGTGAAAGCCTTGACAAAAATAATATCTTCAATCAATACATTCTTTCATTTCATTGTTGGTAATGTTATTTTGGGAATGTGTGTAGGAATTTAAGGAATACCTTAATTTGAAAATGTTATTAAGAATTGTTTATTGGTGAATCAAAGTAGTTGTGAATGATTCACCATGAAGGAGGAGGAGGCTTTTTTTGTGGGATTTTCAAAGTTTTTGGATGTTGTCATTACAACGTCTGCCATTGCTAAAGAGAAACTGAGCAATAACAACAACAACAACAACATTGCGTTGAAGACAAATGTGACTTGCGAAAAAGGTAGGAGTGATGGTGTACATTCAATCAGATGATGTAGAGATTGGCATTGGAGTAAAAAGTGGAGATGGCACCAAGTTTTGCCAAGACTATTATTGTTGGTATCATTTCACTGACAAGCTACAACGATAACATGAAGTACACAATAATCGGGCTACCATTGCTGACAAGTTCTTTCAATGGGGAAAATTAATTTTTTAAAGGGTTAGTTTTTAGGTTAGTTATTATTATTAATTTATTTATTAGGTTCTTTTTTATTGGTTTGGTTTGGTGTTTTTTTTTTAATTTATAAAAAAATAAAATTTAGGGGGCTTACTTAGCCTTTTGCATCCTTGGGTTTTTGGGTGTAAGCTTTTTTTAGATGGTTCCCTCTTTGCATCCCCTATTAGTTCAAAATGCCCTTTGTCTTCATTGCTTAGGCCTTTACATTTTAGGCGGCCTTTCGAGACATTTCAAGAGTGTTCACCCTCTTGCTAGCCACGTTTCCCAAGCTATCTAGGCAATTTTTTCTATGTAGGTGTCCTCCCTTCTTTTGCTTCTTTTGGGTTGTATTCCTTTTGCTTCTTGGGGTTGGTTTCAAGCTCATCTTAGCTTCATTTTGGGGTTGTTTAAAATTCATTTTGCATGCCTTCGTTTGTTTCATGAGATACCTCAGGCCATCCATGACAAAGTAAAGCATGTTTTTCACTTACCCCTTGACTGAATTATTCTAGACTTGACATTTGAATTAATCTGGTTCTTTTTCCTTATATTGCCACGTTAGTGTTTGCACTATACTCGAAGAGATTGTTCAGGTCAGCAAGAGGTTTCTACCCACCTTAGGAGGTTTATGGTGGGTGATTAGTTTTTTCTTTCAAGAAGAATCTTCTCGTGCCTCCTATGCTCCTCGTTCTCACCACTCCTTGGACGATTCTTCAACCATTTGTTTTCGTTGATGTCTAACTTTGGGAAGAGCTAGTGAGTACACTCATGTTGTTAGAGTTCTTTAGCCCATGATGCTAGCTATTCCATCAAAGGACATTGTTGTAGCCTTGTGTTAGCTTCACCCCCCTCTTTAAGACCATGTCCCTCCACTTATTTTTTACTGTAAACTCGAACACACCTTTGTCTTGGATAGGATTATGTTTGCCCAAGCTTTAACCATCACTCCCCAAATATCCCACTTTTAATATGTGGGACATTTGGGATGGTATATGAGCATATTTCAGGGTGCTTCACATTAGAGGACCCATTTTTTCCGGGTTTTTGGAATTATTCCAAGTTGTTGCTGTGGGTGCCCGTGGGGATATCCTTAGGTCAGTGGCCTTAATGATGGGGGCTAGCAGATTGTTGGTAATAGCAAAGGACATTGGAGGTATTCGTCCTATTGCCGTAGGTAAGGTGTTTTTTCGACTTATTAGTTGCTCCATTATCCTACAACTTGAAGGGCCATTTTATAAGCACTTGTCTCCCATTAGTTTGGAGTTTCGACCCTTGGAGGTTGTGAGGCCATCCTTTTTGGCATCTAAGCCCTTCTCAACCTACATTTGTTTGGGTCGTGATGCATTTTAACATAAAAAACACGTTTAATATCATTTCTTGAACTATTATTTTTAGAGAACTATGTTATGTGATGCAAAGGGGCCTTTGGTGATCATTGTCCATTTTACCAAGTTATTTTATGGTGTTCATTTTATTTTTACTACTAACATGGGCAACAAGTGGAGGGGGTCACCATTATTGAGTTGCCTTCAAGAATGAGGCAGGGGGACCCCTTAGGAGGTCTTTTATTTATTTTGGCCCATTATTGAATTCTTTTAAAGACCATTACGCAAGTCCTTAGTTGCGTATTTCCATCCCTAATGGATGTGAACCATACCAGCACAACCATGTGTGGTAGTTTCAATTTTTAAAAAATTGCATTAGGGATATTTGGATGTGGTAAGGCTATTAAAGGTTTTTAGCAACTTCATATTAGAATAAAAAATGATGAGTGCGCACGGTTGCATGGGGGTTGTTTTTTTTTCAAAATTTGATATTAGATGAATGAAATGTAGGGTTAGTTGTATTTTTCAACAAAAGTTGGTAATCATAGTTTTAGAACTTCAATTACATGATTAGGGGTGATAAATCTCTAAAGGGTTGGGGTTAGAAACAAACGCCAAAATTCGTAATGTTCGGTAAAACATTGGTCTTATTTTAATATTTAGTGAGGAGTTGTGTAAGCGAAGATGTTTGAGATTCGTGAAGCAGTTGAAGGGGTGTCAATGAAAGGTCCAATGGAAATAAAATAATCTTTAAACATTGTAAGCAGGAGATTAATTTGTGACAACATAACGATAAATAGTGTGATAGGGTGGCAATGATAACATGGATTTCATGATGAATGAAACTTTTATTCAGGTTATGGATAAGCTCCATAATGAACTATAATTACATGTTAAGTCTTGGGTTATGCCACAATGATAGTTCATAATTGCAAGAAATTTAGGATGCATCGAATGATGCAAACTAAGTAATCTGCTTTACTATTAGGAGGCAATCAATGAATCAGACCACGCAACCAATGATAGTGTTGAACGTTGAAAATTAAAAACCATGCAAAGATGGAAGTGTCTTCAATTTTGTAAAAACCTTTGTAGACAATTTTAAGTTCATCACTAGAAGTAGGGTCGGCTTGGAACAAAATCACTAAGGTGTAGGGGTTCGGAGAAATGCGATAAGACCAAGCTCGAAGGGGTTCAACTTTAAGACGAGGGTGCACTTCTCATGGTTCGAAATCTTCATTGTAAAGATGTTGTGTCAATGTCAAATATAAGGATGACTCTTGAGACGATTCTTCATTCATTTGTGTGACTTGAAGCACGTAAGAGGTGGTCATACATGACGCCATGAATTCAAGGAAAGGAAAAAAATTTGCAATCAAAATTAGTTCAACAATGAATGTGTGGAAGACTTGTTACATCGAGATGCGTGGTTGTAATTTATAGGTCAAGGAAAATGAAGGAAAGGTGTAAGTAATGGTCTAGAACCATGGTAAAGTAAAACCTTAAAATCAATGGAAAAAAAAAAGGTTTAAGTAAAATTTGTTGGGGAGAAAGTGAGAAAAGGTGAAAAGGGTGCCTCTTTCTCCTTCCATTGGCCACCAAACATTGGAACCTTCCAAGGGGCCACCAAGCATTGAAACCTTCAGAGGGCCACCAAATACATTACAACAACAGGGGGCTATTTTGCGATCCACATATCATCGCAAATAACAAAGAAAGAAGTTTTCGAAAGCCCGCCTTTGCGAACCGTAATTCCTCGCAAACTCTTAAGCTTTTGCGATACCATAACATTTGCACCCGTACAATTGCAAGTCCTTCACAACTCCTAAACTTGATACAATCGTAAAACTTTTTCGATTATAACTGCTTCTATATACTGTTTGCAATTAACATTACATCAGAAACTATTTGCAACATACCCATCATCGCAACGACTTAGCGAATCGACTCAAAAGTCTATTGGTTTCCGATATAAGATCTATTGCAAACCTTTAGTGGCATTTTGAGAATCCCAACAAGTTTGCGTTAGATATTATATCGGAAATCGATAGGCTTTTAAGATCTAACGCAAACTTTTTGGGATTCTCAGAATGCCATTAAAAGTTTGCGAAATCATAGATTTCGCAAACCTGTTCTGGAATGATTTTACCCATAAGAGTGTAGCGATGTCTGTGACATGGTATTATTGGTCTTTTGGCTTTTGCAGTGTTGTGAAGAATTATGTCTCACAAATGGTTTTGAGATCCAGTGTGTATCGCAAGAGCATGGCACTGTATTCTTATTTTGGAAGCAAGGTTTATATTCATTTGGAGTCACTTTGGGCCGCAAAAAAAAAATCTATATCAAAATTTCAAAATTTACAATGTAAAAGGGTTTGCAACCCTTGGGTATCTAACACACTAGCTGTCTATTTAGACTTCCTTCCCCTCTTGGATTTCTTCCTTGAATCTTTCTTCTTAGTGTTCTCTGGTGGAGGGGGAGGCTGCTCATCCTCCTCCCTCTCTTCATCGTCCCCTTGCCCTTCCTCGTCATCCTCGTCATCGTCCTCCTCCCTATCCTCTTTATCTTTGCCCCTTGCAGAACCTTCATTTCGACTAGCAAATGAACTGGGTCCACTGCTAGTGGTAGCACGAGGAGCAGTGCTACCTGCTCTCTCTTCCTCATCACTGCTGTCCTGGGAGCTCTCACTCTCACCCTCAGATGCTTGCATTTCAACATGCAAAGCTTAGTCAACACCATAAATGAAAATCTTGATTCAAATGAAAACAATCTCAACACAAACAGAAATTGAATCCCAACCAAACCCACTCACCAATAGTGCATCAACATGTTCAAAAAGATGCTCCTTGCCATGCTCCTGGCCCAT
>Ga0209611_10004224_pt1 | contig 24649 bp, 10 predicted proteins | sample S1TSphgellanicum_3_FD_187693 | JGI IMG/M metagenome (GOLD analysis project Ga0209611, IMG submission 187693) | Host-associated microbial communities from peat moss isolated from Minnesota, USA - S1T2_Fc - Sphagnum magellanicum MG (SPAdes) (version 2) | ecosystem: Host-associated > Plants > Peat...
GGGGGAAAAAAATTGCTGGCTAAGTCTAGTTGTGACAAAAGTTTTCAAAAGAAATTACCCAAAAAATTTGAAAACCATCAAATTCTCCTTTTTTTTCGGTTTTCTGAAAAACAAATCTCCAAAAATAAACCCCTAAAAACCCTATATATGTATTTTTTTTAATGTTTTAATTTTTTAACCACTGGCAATGTCCATAAGATCCAAGCCATTAAGCTGGGGGTGAGAAAGTGACCTAAACTAGTAAATTATATTTGAACAGGTCGAGGGTTCGAATCAGCACAAGACCGGATCCTTCGTCGTGCGCTTGACAACCTTCTGCGATTGTTTGTTTGTTGTTGCACCTCCAAAGCAATCGCGTTGTTGTTGTTGTTGTTGCTGCTGCTGTTGAAGAAGAAGATCGAGGTCCGCTCGCACACTATGGCATAGTTGTATTACATAGAGACTGTTGTAGAGCGTCGTCTAGTCCTGGGAGAAAGCTTAACAGAATAAACCTTGCTACATAAGTACGAGAAGAATCGGTGCAGTATCACTTGACAACACGAGAAGAAGTCTTACTACAAGAGTTGTGTAGGGTTTGGATTGTATTTGCACACACACACACATAGACGCATACAGAGATGGATGCGTTCGGGGGAGTCTCTTCGGGCATGGGGTCGGTGCAACCGGGGTCGCAGAACGATGTGTTCTACGATTTGCTGTCGAATTCCACCTCCGCGTTGAACGGTGGGGGGCAGCAGAAGAAGCGGGATCTCGTGGAGACGAGGGTTTCGTCACCCGTCGTGGATTTCGGGAACGAGGAAGTGCAGCCGCCTAGATATGATGTGCAACCGAGCTACGATTTTCAACCGAGTGCAAGCGCGCTGGGCAATAGCAAGATCACGGCTTTCTCTTCTGGAAACTTGTCCTCTTCACTGGTATGCTACTACTACACCGATGCTGAAACAATTTCTATACTCCTTCTGAAGCCGTAGTTGACTTCTTAGATTCGATGGTCACCTTGCACTTGGTCGTTAGTTCAATGCTTGCAAGTGCTATTGTCCACTTAAGTTATGACATATGGATCACTGAGAGTTCAAAGCTCAGAAGCTGGGGACTTTAGAGAAAGAAACCAAGAGACAGAGACAATGAGCTATCTTAATTGGGATCATCACACATACAAAGATTTGAGATCTATGGACTGGTGGAGGTAATATGTTGCATTCCATCAGTGGAAATGCTAGTCTGCAGCTTTTTGATGATGAAGCTTGAAGGCTGATATGCCACTCTGCAGACAGGGGTTGCACAATTCAGTGCGCTTTTCTACATAGGTCGACATTAGGGTTTTGAGGTTGAATTAGGTTTAGGGTTCCTAAACAAGTAATTATAGAATTTGCTGCATTCTAAACGTTCAAATATAAGGGAGTGTTGTGAGTCTCAGTTAGGCTTACTGATGTTGTTGTTATTTGCTGATGCATTCTTATTTTGTGGTTGCAATTATTGTGTAGCGACCTCCTGTGACATCTGAACCAACTGTGCATTATGAAAAGGAGGTACTTGAAAATGCCACACTGGTTGCTGTGGAGAGGACAATGAAGAAGTATGCAGACAATTTGCTACATGTGCTGGAGGGGATCAGTGGACGTCTGACTCATTTGGAGTCCACCACACAGCGCCTTGAGCACATGGTGACAGGGTTCAAGGGTGGAGCAGATGAAAATAGCGGTGCAACTGATGGGAAGCTGAGGGCTTTGGGAAACATGCTTTCAGAGGTGAACTTACGAGGAACTTGTCTGTCATGATATGGAGCACAGAATTATTCTGCTCACATGAGTTAAAACATTTCATTAGATGGAACCTTGTGTTTGCTTGATGCATTTCTAAGGTTTCTTGACCAGGTTTTGTAGAGACATTTTTTATACATGTAGATGGTGGGATCTGCTCATTTCCTTGATGGCATTGATATACTGCATTTGCTTGTTAGTTCATCAGTTCTGTCCCTTCACATGTATGTATCTGGTTCGATAGCTTCAGTGAGTGAAGGCAGTCTGATGAAGGCATTTTTGGATTTGCAGGTTCAACGTAGTGTGCAAGTCTTACGTGATAGGCAAGAGCTGGCTGAAGCTCACTCACAATTGGCAAAACTCCAGCTCAGTGTAAGAGAGGGTGCTCCATCAGCCCCTGTGGCCACTCAAGCACCAGAGCCACCACCCCAGTCTCCTCCACCTCCAAGGCATTCAGATGCACTACCACAGCAACAGGGGCAATCTGCTTCTCGTCACAATCCTCAGCTCCCTACTCCACCACCTCACATGCTTCCCCAACGGCCATCACCTCCCCCCTTGCCACAGCAGTTGCAGCTACAAGCACCACCTGCAGTGCAACCTGAGCCTCAATACCAGCAGCAGTCTCCTCAGCCCCCACCACCACATTCCATGCCATTCTACTCCCAGCCACCACCACCACCACCTCCACCTCCACAACAACAGCAAGGACCGCCTCCATCTCTGCAGCAACAATACAGTCATCCACCAGAGGCCCCACCATATGGTACCCACCCACAGGGACCTCATCAGGGTCCTCCTCCCCCTTCTGCAAACTATGCAGACCTCCCACCACAGTTTATGCCATTTGGTAACCGACCTTTCCCACAACAACAACCACCACCAATGCAGTCATTGCAGCCACAGGCAGGTTCTGGAGGACCTCCTATGTATGATACTCAATCTGGTGGGAGCAGCTCAAGCTCCATGGGATTGCCACCACCATACCACTCTCAGGGTCGGCCTGCAGTGCCCAATTATGATCAGCAGCAGATGAATGCACCTGCTGGCTATGGGAGCCCAGCTTATCACCGCATGTCTCAGCCTGCAGTCCCCTCTGCCCCAAGCAGTGGTAATGGGGGCTATCCACGGTTGCCAACAGCACAACCTGTGCAGCATGCATTGCCCACTGCAACTGCCACTGGTCCAGGTCCCTCAGGCCCTGCACCCCTTTCTACTAACCGTGTCCCAATTGATGAAATAATTGAGAAAGTGTCAAGCATGGGCTTCTCTAAGGATCAAGTGAGAGCTGTGGTGCGCAGGCTCACAGAAAATGGGCAGTCAGTGGATCTTAATATTGTGCTTGACAAGTTGATGAATGGTGGTGGTGATGTCCAACCTCAGAAAGGTTGGTTTGGCCGTGGTTGAGACTGAGTAAGATATTCACCTCATTAAGATGGTCCCTTGACTCAGGGGCACAACATGCTCAAATTCTGAAGGATGGCAACATCTTGGAACAAGAATTTCCAGGCTTACAAAATAAGAAGCTTGTTCACAATAGTCAAGGAAACAAGTCTTATTGGGATAGTGATCACAGTCTGAATCAGTTCTTTGGCTTCAAAAGTAGACAGTAGGCTGGCCACTGGTCAGACAGGTGGCCAAATCTGAAAGTGAATGCGACGTATTGTGGGAAAGGGACTTGTGATTAGACTATTGTCACTCATTCTTCCCCTTGATTGGTTTGTACATAACGGGATTTGGATCTCTCAGTTCCATTAAGGTTGACTTAGATCAGAAGTATGGAGAATTCAGTGCTTACAAAGATATATATGTATTGGAATGCTTTTGTTTCATTTAAACTGCTAAGTCTGACAATTGTTGCTTGTCCTGTTCATGAGACTGAGGCTCCCACTTTGACACTGAACAACTGCAGGACTCAAGATTTTCCACTGAACAATGAGGTGTCACATAAGGCTGTGTAGTTAGTAAAATATGCTTGTTAAATATATCTTGAAATTTTCACATGGTAAAAATTTCCCCATGTGATTGCAATTTGTGATAAAAAAATCAACAGGAATTTCATTCAAAGAACAATCTAGTAGTTTACTGACTTTTGTTCGATGTGAAATGATGAAATTTATTATGATCAATTCCAAGTGCTTTTAATATGGTTATCAGCCAAGTTTGCATGCGTTTACTTTATCAATTTTCACATTGTCACTAAACAGATTTCTATAACCTAGATTTGCATTGCACTTGCTGCAGAACATGCACATCATACTCACAATTAGATTCCAACAAATTGCTTAAGTATCAAAAGTTCTGCAAATATGTACAATAGGTCAGGTGGGGTCTCCATCCATTGGTGTGCTGGTCAGTGCTAGTTGGGGATGAAAGGTTTCCTTCCATTGGTGTGTTGGTGATGGCAGGTTCAAAATCTTGAGGATACTCCAATCTGAAGGCATTCAGTTGGGTGGAAGAAGGTGTTGTGTGTCTACTTCTGGATCAGTTATGGGATGATCTGGCACCACTCAAGATGCTAGTGTATTGAATATCACTAGAGGTTTTTAGATGACTGAAAGTTTCTGGGTTCGCCACAAAACTCATTCAGTAATTCTCTATCTTCTCATCATCAGCCTCTTAAGAATTTGTTTAAGGAATTTGTTGGAGAGCAGAATTCATTTATAAGAGAGCAACCCACTTTCTATAAGGGTGTGCTGTGATAGTATTGTGGTTTAATATGTGGTTAAAAATTGGGAAGAGTATTCTTCTTTTTGTGGGTGGGTTGGAGTAGCTTCACTGGCAGCTGTATAGTGCGCTTTCAAATATAATTTTTGGATGTTGTTGAGGTTTAAATAGCATGAAACTGAGTTTTGGACCTGTAAATATGCACAGGGGTAAAGAAATATGATTGGCTTTTACTGGCTAATTGCAATAATTGGCACGAAAATTTAACTGATCCTACTGTACATTGTGCACTATTTCATGAATTTCATGTTTATAGGTGGCAGTGGGCAAATTACTTGCACACTATCTTGGATGACATAGATACTGACAAAGGCCACATACTAGTGTCAGTGTATCTGCTCTTAGACAGGAGGAAGTGGAAGCAATAAGTTTTGAATTTGAGAGGATCCAAAACTAGAACACCAGCACCAATTTACAGCCTTCTTAGCATCCCTCACAGAACAAATTTGAATAGGAAGAGCCATAAACTGGGTTCACAAATTCAGTAAAATCCTAAAGAGCAGATTGTGAGTACAAACTGGAAAAGGCTTTGATTACCATCATGAAGCAAAGATTGCTGCAACCTGTTCACTGGCACTTCAATTTCTTTGAGGATTAGTGTGCACTTCAGACATACCTATTCAGGAGAGCAAATGAGTGATGGAGGAGGGAGTCAAAGCCAGACAATGACTCCGACCTCTTTGATTGAATGACAAAAGGTGCTTCACAAAGTGAAGAGAAGTGACAGTGCCAGTACAAGGCATGCAAATAGAGTAAACTTACACTAAGATTTTGTATTGGGTTGATCGACAGTTAGGGTCAAACACTAGTAGTACTGACTTGATACACTTTTTTTCCTGAAGCTTCACTGGCCATTAAGAGAAGATCAGCAATGAACCTTGTCAATTGGGAAATGAAAAGTGGGCAATGAACCCTTGTCATCAGAAAAATGTTAGATACATTTGGAGTGGGGGGGGCTGCTGGAAGGTGTAGAGTTATGGGCCAGGCCATCCCTACAAGCAATTCAAGGTACATGGTAAAAAGCAAAGGAAAGTTCAAAACAGGTGCAGCTAGCAAAATGCAGTTCAGTCTCAGCTGCAATTCATGTCATAGAACCCCAAAAAGTTGCTTGCCTCATCCACAAATGCAGGCCCAAAGAAATGAAAAGTGGAGGAGAGATTGTCAGGCCATTTTCTTCTCATTGAAAAACAGAAATTAAATGGCTGGTTTCCTAAAGAAATGCCGGCAGCTGGCTCTCTAGATCTTTGCACTCTGATACATATGTAGCAACAAGACGATCCCCAACAAATAAAGGGAAATTGTTCTGGTATTAGTTGATTTAGTAAGCTCAAGCTAATCTCAACCTGAATTGCCTGCTCTCTAGCTAGTTCTTCAGGGAAGCCTGAAAAGATGACCAGTAAACATGCTCACAACTGGCATGCAAATATTTGGATTACAGAGGATTTTTTGGTCAGTTCCTCAGTTTCCCTTGTCTGATTGTGAGGAAATCTGTTAACCCTTTACCCAACTGTATCTAAGGGAGGAAGAGCTGTCTATGTCCATAAGATTAGTGGCACAAGAGGAGAAGAGAATGCTCTCTACCAAAAAAATTCCTTGCTTTTGTTTGTTTCTGGGACAGAGGAGGAGGACAATTCACAATGTGAACTCTTGAGTGTACAAATTTCATCAGCAACTTTGAATTCCTTTGCATTTTCCACCACCTCAGGCAAGAAGTTGAAAAATGTCCCATGCAAAAAACAGTTTTTTAGATATATCTATTATGGAGAGACAAGACCTTACAACCTCCTTGTATCCATGGGAAATCCTGGTGTTGCAGCTGTTGTTGTCAACAAAGATACGGGGGTTTATTTCTTACAGCAAATTGATGTCTTCGCTAAAACATATGTCTCCATGAGAAATGACAAATTTCTCTATATGATTCAACCTGAATAGAATTAACTGATGACCAACTAATAAGCCTCTTGTAGGCTTCAGATCCAGAACATAACAGCAACAAATCATGGAGTCAGCATGAAGAAGAGGAACCCAAACCCTATAGAACAGATAAAACAAAACCAAAAACTGAGGAATGGTTTGATAAAATAGCAACAGTCACACGTGTTCAGGGACCTTTGACAGCAGCATGTATAATACTGACTGCCTACCATAACATTCCCACTGCTCCAGTGCTGGGTGGAGAACAATGAGACAAAGTTCACAGAGGTTATTTGAGAATCCACATAAGTTTTCTGAAATGGGCCAATAGTCAAGCACAACAGCAAATTGACAACTCTGAGTCGTTGTTTTAAGCAGATTTCTATGTAGTTGATTCCTCTGTATGGATCTTTTACATGAGAGTTCAAGTGCCCTCATGTTGCCAGTAATTGCCTGGGAGAAAAAGATAACCAACAGCACAGGTCTCAGCTGGAGATTGACTAACAATTCTTTCAATTCAAATTATGGTTAATCTCTAACTTCAGCCATTACAGCAAAAGTGCTTATTCTATGTCTTACCGGGCAGCCCATCAACATGATCCTCTTCCTTTGGGTCTTGCTCATTTACTTGGCTTTATTTGTTTGCCCTCTCTTGGTCCAGTTCATGCCTACTTTTGCTTACTACTGTCCACAATGTAGAAGCAGCAATATTGAGGCTGATGCTCTCTACCAAAAGGTCAGCAATATACTTCCATCTAACACTTACAGACACACTCTGGAATCAAATCTCAACAACTGTAACAATGTTACATTGGCACAAGGAGTTGTTGTCTATTCATTTTGTCAAGGTAGGTTTCCATGACATAGTCACAACATAAATAATAATGAGTTCAAGTTATGAAGGCCACAACAAAAAGAAGATGATTAGTAAAATATGTAATTAGAACTTACAAAAGTACAGAAGAAAAGCCCATTGAGGAACATATGACTTTACACAATCCATGCTACATATGAACCTAAGCAATTCTAACTTACCCTCAAAGATTGTATCTGGATTTCATTTGATCAATCATGACAAAATGAAAGCTTCAAAGGGAGGACGCTCGGTTCATACCCACAACACACTTGAAACGTATTTCAATCATCCAGCAAATAGTCTAATCATAATAACCTCCACTGGATTCCATTCACTATTAGCTCATGTAAGAATGAGTGGGGTCATTGGGTACAATAGTTACCCAAAGTCATGGGAACCCCTTCAAGGCTCAAGTGGTGAGTGTGAAGTGTTCCATACTACTTGGGACTTAAAAACACTTGATACAGATGATGTCCAACTTGATGAATTGACAAAATATGTGATCCACTATCATCAACACTCTTCAATCAAAGCATTCTTTTGCTATTGTTTATGTGTTCAGGGTTTTGCATTGATTTGTTTAGGACTCTCCATTGATCTCATCCTCTTGTAGTCACAAGGGGTTGACCAATTTAAGTTTGCTCCCAGGGAAGGTCATTTAGCATTTGAAAAATCCCATTTGAATTGTATTGATCCATGACAAGTTATTTGAAATTGTTCATTAAGTTGTTCAACCTGAAGGAAAAGCACTGGGTTGACATTGAATACTTCACTTGTTCACTATTTTATAGTAATAAACTTGAGTTATGGCAAACAATTTGCAGAAAGTGTGTCAAGTAAGATAGTTACTAAATATTATTCTTTCAAGAGTTCAAGCCTCATATACATTCGCAAGTCTTCATCACTCTTGGGTTTCAACTTTATGTTCCTTTAATCGCTTGTATATACATTCAGTTCAATTCTAGTCCCCTAGAACATAATCTTCTAAAATCTTGAGCAACATTAACTTATTGTTCAAATACATTGTTGGAGGAGATTTTGTCTTTGATGGACTCAAATTTTGGTATGTGTCAGTGTTGGCCAAGTCCAAGTACCTGGCCTAATAGTTTTAAATGGGCAAACTCACCACAAGATTTGCCTAGCAAATGGACAATACCTCTAAAACCCAAACCATGAAAACTTAGGGTCATCTAGATCTAGCATAAGACCAAATCTAATGAATCTTAAGGTCTTTTTTGCAGAGCTTGAGTTTTATATGTAGTTATAGGTTATTGGTAGATGTAGGTATAGACTATAGGTAGGATTGCACCCTTGTTCACCACTTACAAAACAAGTTGTATTCAATTTGCTAGCATTAAATTCAACATATTGGTATGAAAAAAATACAATGTAAAATGGACAGGTTCGTGTACTTGTTGCAACTTCCTCTGCTAGAAGTCATAGTTGGACCTAAAATAAATGGCTACCAAGAACAATTCTTCATCCAATGTTACTTCTATGAAACGTGTAGAATTGAACATTGTGTGATCAAGATCCACAATGCCAGTTTATGATTTGCAATCATTTGCTTTAACCCACCTCATCACATCTAGGTTGTTTTGTTTTCATATACTTCCAAACCTTAGAAGAATAGACTAGATCCAAGGTGTTTTGCTCAACTAAGATGTGCTTGGAGTTTTTTCTTGTGGAGAAAATCTTGTGAGGTGGCAGAGATCAATAGGATATGGAAGCAGGCAAGATGATGTATGCCTCATGAATGTAATGTAAAAACACCCTTGTTGTGAGTTGTTGGAAGGAGTTGTTGATTTATGTTGTCCATAGCAAATGCACACTCCCCTTGTGAATCTTGGATGTGATGCCCACACATTTGATCATGTCTAACTTTGGATATTAAATCCCAGAACTAACTTTGAACCCAGCCCTAGGATTTCCCAAATAACAACATGAAATTAGCCATGCCTTCAACCCAAAATAGACAAACCTTATAAACATGTAACTTTTGACCCAAGAAATAATCTAGGGTTTTTTACCTAACCTTGGAATCAATAGGTTTTTTTTTTTCAAATGAAGTAAATCCACATTCAATGGGCCATCCATTTTTTTATAATGCACTTGACACAAACTCAACATTTTTCCTTTAAAAACTTTAACCTTGCCAACACCATTATGTACCATATACAAATTGGTGACAAATCACAAACAACATCACGAATACTTATGGGTGAAAAATTGCCCTAAACCTAGACATAGTAGCTCACCTTGTTGAATGGTTAGAAAATATTTCCTTAGTTGTATTTAGTATCTTAATTTATTATGTAAACATGGGTACCTATTAATGAGTTTTACTAATTAGTTATGAAGGTGCATGCAAAGTGATTTTTTTGGGGCACATGGGCTTCTTTGATTGGCACATCACCACAAAAACACTCACAATATGGACACTCCCAAATTAAATCATTATGTAGCCTTTCCCTTTGGTCTAGTTATATAGGTAGATTTTTGAGCAAAGGACATGGGATAAAGTGTGGTGTTATTGGGAATAACTTGGGGAACATTTTGAAAGCATCTAAGGACATAATAAATGAAGGTTCAAGTTTTGAACATGTCAATCAAGTAGGTAGAACATGTACACTTGGGATAGAATATTTCTAGATTGATTGCAAGCAAAAATACACATGGGGATAAAGCAAAATTGATTTATTATGAAGTTAAATTGATTACACATGAGTTTTTATGAAGAACTAGTTTTTTATTTTCACAAGTAAAATCCTCACCACATGCATGGTGCATCATGATAGTATGTGTGAAGGTAGATGCAAGCTATGATGGCTAAAAAATGGAAAGAGTCCCAATCCCAAAAGTTCATATAAATGGAAAAATAACACTACAATGAAAAAAAACATTAAATACCAATGTTTAGTGGGCCCTATGTGGTGATTAATCAATTAATAAAGTCCATATGAAAGGTTGCCCATTTTTTTTTAATTATTATACATGTTAAGGGGAAAAAATATCAATTCCAATAAAAAATGATCAAGATTGGGACTTTTGAAAATATTGCTTAAATTTGGTCATTCAAAAGTCCATAGTTATTTGTTCGTTAAAGTTTTTGTTGTAATTTTTTTCTATTCTTTTTTTTTTTCCATCATGTATCATATATTGAGTCCCAATAGAAAATATTGAGATAAAATCATAACAAAAAATGCATTTGAATGCTAATGTAAAACCCAAATTATAATCCATATGTCCACTTTAAAAGTCCATTATTATATGATTGGTGTATGTTTATTGAATTTTGCCCCTTAATGAATATTCTTATTCAAGTTAGTAATCTTAATCCATAAATATTTTTTTCAAATTGATGATTTTACAATGTGGCATTTGAATAGAGTACACTCTATAGAAAGTCCATAAGGTCGTAAAAAGTGAGCCACCATAGCTTGCATCTACCTATGAAAAAAATTGGATGATCATAAAATTAGCTTAAACTTCACCATGTCTTTGAGCCTTAAGGTCTATTTCCATCACCTTTATATCATGACATTTTTTCATAATGACAACAACATAATGGAAAGTGATTGAAATCCTTGTTGTAGGAACAATCACATTCCATTGAAAAGTGCAATTGTTTTGGAAATGTGTACGTTATTAATGTTAGGAACAACAAAAAAATTTAAACATAATATTTTTCCATAAAAAGTAATAGATGTCAACATCTAATGAATTGCAGTTTGACACATAACAATCATAAATCTATACATATTTTGGTCAACTTTTGGCCTACAAAATTATGAAGTGACTTCGATCACAATTAGTATATGGCAAATTAAAATGAAAAGTTGTTATGTGGTAGATTTTTTCATCAAAAAAATTTAATGAAAAAATGTCATTTGTGTGTATGTGCATTGTGAGCCTTAGTTTGACCTTCAAATTTGTGTTTTATATTCACCTAAAGCGATACCAAAAATGAAATCGAGTATTATTTCATGTGATTTAATTTTTTTGATTCCCATGTGATTTAAATGTTTTTTTTTCACAAGGTTTGGTTTATAAAAAATATAAACAACAAAAAAAACATAGCTAGAAAAATTCTAAAAATGGAAGCCTAAGTAAATATACAACATGGACAAACCTAAAATTGGAACTTGTTGGAAGTAGTAGTATTAAAGCTACAACAAGGACAAATATAAAACTAAATGTGATTTTTTTTGTACTATCAATTTTGACATGAGAAAAGGAATTTCATCACCAAATTTGTTCCTATGTTCTTTTTTCATCTCCACTTTTGATTTCACTCCCAACTTTGACAAAATTGGGGTACATTGATCCCTAGTTTCAAGGATTTTACTAATAATTTTATAATATAAGTTGCAATTAACATAGATATAGGTAAACCTTGTTTCCATGATTATAACCACTCCTTTTAATTAAAGGTTTTAAGATAAACATCCAATGCATGGTGAAAAAAGAAAAAGTATTTCATCCACATTTTCTTTTGTTGGCTTTGGGCAAATATTGTACTTGGGGTAGAATTTTGGGTTGAACTTATAAACCAATTTGTTGGTAAATAGCTAGAAATATGATTATCATTGAAGTATTATTGAACATGCTTAGTATTGAGCTTGTTTTACCCAAAGGAATGCAATGAACCTAATAGAAAAAATTGTCGTTCTATTGGATGGTATGGGGTTCAATTATTCCAAGGCATAAATCATTGTTCTCATTGTGGATTTACAAAGGCATGCATGCATGTCCTTTAATGACAATTTTTTTAAAAATTCAACTAATTATCCTAAAAGTGGAAGCAATATGTAATTGACTATCCCACCTGGGAAATAATGTCAAAATAGGATAGTGAAACTAACTACATTAGTACCATGATCAAATTTTTTTAGGTTTTTTTAGAAATTATCAATGAGCCCCATTTTTAAAAAAAGTTTTGAACTTTGGAGATCACCCACAAGTAATCTATATAAAATTCATAATGAGTAAAAACACGCTAATATGAACTAATTCAAGCATAACTAGCCCTTATTTTAAATGTTTACAAATTTCATAAACTAAGTTAATGTTGAAAACTTTTCTCCTATTAATTTGTACAACACTTTTTTAAATATGGAAATGTAGTATCTTGATAAGTTCGAAAGTAATCTAATGAATATATTATTTTTTCAGCACATTTTAAAGCTTGTAACCAATGTTTTTCAATATAATGAAATAATGTAAAAACATTGTCTAGAAGCATTGTTGTTTAACACTATGTAAAGACTTTTTCAACAATTTTGTACTAGCACATCAACTTATCAAGACTAGTCACAACAACTTACGAAGGTGCCATTGACTCCTATTAGCCATAATATATTAAATATTTGTTACTACATGGGTAGATCTCTAATCCAATTGTTAATTGAATCACTTATAACAAGGTCTCCACCAACATGGGTCAACCAAGTTTTCCAAAATGGAGATTCTTTTTAGATTTAACTTAGTAAATTCTAAAATTGAAAAAAATATGTATGTTTAGGCAACACCTCATTTAATTTATTCATTATACTAAAACAACCAACAACTTTAAAATTTTAAGTTCATTGCACTCTAAACATGGAACATCAATTCAACCACAAGATACCCATTTCACATTTGGTAGAATAAATTCCAAGTTTGAATCAAACATGTAGGTTAAAGTAATGTTTTCAATCATTGTGTGGCTATAGTTTGATTTATTGGGAATGGCTTTAAACAAATTTAGATAATTGAAACAACCCGAATGAAACAACACCTACATTGGTGCCTTTGCCTTCTTGAATGAGCTTCCAAAAGACCTATCACACCTAATGTTTCATTAGGGTTTTCACATTGTCTTAACAATGAATAGACAAAGAATTTAAAAACTTTATCACAAAGATAACACAAAACAACTAAACATTATAGAAATTAGTTCATATGTACATTCAAGTTGTGAACAATAGTTCATTAATTTACCATTTTTAAATCCTAGGATTCCACACATGGTAATGAAATTTCATTTTCTTCACCCATGTAGTTTCTTTCACTTGTGGTTATTTAATGCATTGTTTGTTGTCTTTCAAGCTTGTGAAATGGTTGAAAACTTGAGTATGGCATTGCAAGCACCCTCTTCTTGTTCACATAAGTTTGTGATAAAATTGTCCAAATATCTTATGCCTAGAGGTCTTACAATTGCACAATTTCATTGCATGGGCAAAGTATTCAAGTTGCCCAAAAAGATCCTACTTTATCATTACTTCCCTAGCATTGGTTGCAATTGTGAAACTTGTAAAGGGGTTTTAATGTCCAAGTCGTTGCATACAACACTTCATGTTGTGCAATTTGTATTCAACAATAATTTGAAGACCCATGTTCCATTTTCATTGTCATCAAAGAGAATAGCTTCAAAGAACTCCATTATCTCTTAACCATAATGAATTTTTTTAAATGAATAGAAGTAGTGTAAGCAAAACTAAATATAGTTAAATCAAGAACAAAAATTATGAAAGAAGAGAACCTTAAGGAAAATAAAAGCATGTGTAGGACAAAAATTTGGACCACTTTCAATCATTACTTTCATTTGCAAGGACATATATTAATAACACCATTTTTATAGCCATGACTAATAGTAATGATAATTTCAAGTGTTAAGAATACAAAGAAGATACATTTTCCAAAGATTGCTACAAGGTATCATGGTAAACATTTTGATACAATGTGTTGTGGAAGATTTGAAAGCTTTGGACAAGCTCCTTATTTCTAATGTTCATGCCAAAGCTCTAAGATGTGATTAGGACAAGCTCTTTAACTCAAGTTCATGGTCATATCAATTGCACAAATTAGGTCAAAATAAGAGGGTGTTTAATGCATTTGGGACCAAAATGGCGCAATGATGAAGCATAGTTAAATTTAACTTACAAAAATCATCACAACCTAGGGTTGGGAGGATGCACCATTCTCCTCCCTATAATATATTTGAGCTCTACATTGCTACACACTAGTAGTGACAATTAACTATTTTAATTTTTTTATGTTTTCATATATTTATATCAATGTCAATTTAATTTAAATTAATATAAAATACATGGACATGAAAAGAAACATGTTAATTTGTTTTTTTATATCCATGTTGGTAGATAGGAAAAAGGAGTGAAATACTTATAAAATGGAGGTAGTTATTAAAAAAGGTGAGAGATAGTTATAATGAAAGTTAATAAGAAAAAGAAATAGTTATGAAGTAGTTAGACTTGAATATGAGGTAGTTATTTTTTAGTTTGGAATGGTCCAGGGATAACCATATGACCAAAATGGTTGTGTATAAGCGACATTTGAAACTTTTTGCAAAAAACCCCATATAAACAAGTTTCTATGTCACTAGAATTTTGTAGCTTTTTGTCATGAAGTTTACATCAAGATGACCATCCATTTTTCCTTGAACTCCCTAATGGAAGTTTTGAAACTATCAAGTTATGATTATGCCACTTTAGGGGGTTCATAATTTCCTTATTTTCAATACAAATCATCTTTCAACAAAATTCGTGTATTCCTTGAAAGAAATCCAATGATGTATCAAGCTCTTGAATCAGAGTTGATTTCAATTCTCAAAATGTCAATTAAATGGTTGAGAATCATTTTGCAATTCAACTCCCAACATTTCTAAATATCATAACTTATGATACAAATTGTTGTTTTGGAAATGTGACCCCACTTTAATTTAATACTCTTCAAAACCTTTTCAAAGGTCTAAAGAAGGTTCAATTAGGACAAGTTTGTTCCCCCAAACCTTGATCCAAAAATGCATTGTCAAATTTGCCATCATTTAACTAAACTTGAAACTAACTTTGCTAGGTCTTTAAATGGTTATATTTGACTTGAAAAATAATAAATTTGAATCTATAAAAAAAATTACAAATCATGTTGTGTGATATTTGTCATGTTTAAAAGAAAAAAAATAGGACTTCTAAATTTATGGTACTTAAATTTGCATATTATTTCACCCAAGGCAACGGAGACATAGTTCAATAAATAACCATGGTCATGGAGGTGGATATTGGTGTAAGCAAAAAAGGTGACAAATGTAATTAAGAACATATATTCTTGGCAAGTAATGAGATGAGATAGTAGGCAACCAAAAGACCCTTTTTTTTTCTTAAAGGTTGGGAAGGTTTGGATCTCTAGATATTGATGTTCCCAACAAGTTCCCAAATCAAGATTTTGATGTGTTCACGTCAAGTTCACAATGCATTCCCACCATGTTCCCAATGTACTCCCACCACATTCTTTACAATGTGTCCCCAACTGTTTTTTAAATTCCCAATTTGTTCTCCAAGATGTTCCCACTATTTCCACACTTCAATAACCTTTCCTTTCCCCAAAGTTGAACTTTCATAGTCTATATAGGTGGGTTGGTGAAAGGAACGCGTGCAATGTTTTTTTATGTTTTCTTACTAACAATATTTTTCCAAAAAGAAAATTCCAAAATTCCAAAAAGAATTGATTTTGGAGGTTTTTAATTTCCAAAAATGAGAAAAATAAATATTAAAATTGCTAGATTTGTATACTTGTTTTTCATTGTTTAACAAAATTTTTAGAAGGATGATTAAATATTTATATTTTATTTTAAATTTATAGCCAAATTTGGTTGAGTCTTCCTAGGGATGATCACCATTTTATCTACAAGTTCCTATCAAAGATTGCCACTGGCTAGAAACAAAATTTCCTAAAGAAACACTAGAAGCATGATTATATTTTTATGTTTGGACTTTGGGATTGCAAACTTCTACTTGGGGGGTGTCCAAAAATTATAATATTTAATGTGAATGGACCAATCAAAGTGGTTCATTACAACAAAATTAAAATTCTACAATATTATAAAACAGTTTGGATTGCACCCCACAACATTAAATAAGCCTTCTCTATATGTTACCCATGACTAATGACATTTTTTTCATTAAAAGTAACATTCAATGGAGTATATATTCAAATAAGGAAATTTTAAAACTATAATTTCTCCACATTAGAACATAATTGACACATATTTAAAACAAATTTTACATTAAAAAAAGTAGATTTCAAAAGTTACTTGCAACTTATTTCTACAATGTGAAATTAAAAAATTAATCCACAATAGTGAAGAAATATAAATTTTTCTTATCATTGAATGTTTGATTATTTTATTATGGGTGTTGATATTACTTTTTGTTGGCTTACAAATAGATTATCAATGTAACATAAATTAAATTTTTTTATTTATTTTTGTATCAACTAAAAAATAATATGCCTATCATTATTTGTTCACACATTGATATTACAATGGAGGTCTTAATGTTATGGCATTTGTTGATAATGTCCAATCATTGATAATATGAACTACATTTTAAAGATACAATGTGTTCTTCTAGATATTGGAGATCAATTGATTATTAAAATTTGATTATTTTAATTGCTCAAAATTCAAATTGCACATAATTTTGATTTAAACATAATCCATAACAACACATGATGTCAATGTATAAAAATGACAAATTTGCAAGCCAAAGTTTATTTAAATATCAAATTTTAGCTTTTACAAAAAGCATCCAAGATAACATATTAACACATTGTTCACATCCCTTACATAAGCCAAGGATGTGACTATTTTAATCACCACCTTGTATAGGATTTTTGAAAGAAGACCCAAATCCATACATGAGACTTCAAACTTTCACCATAGAAACCTAAACTCTTGTCACCAATTATGTACCTAAGATCATTAACCTTTACACCACACCCTAAGCTTAAATTCTGACCCAACTTAAACCCTTGTTACCATAGCCCTACATAGATAATCTTATCATTTATCCATGATTCCATACCTTGAACTTTAACTTGTAGAACCATATCACAAACCCCAAACACTACAATCTTTGACAACAATTCCACACCTTGGACCTTACATCTTAATCTCATACACTTGTCACCAACCCCACACACAAGACTAAGGGTGTAAATAATTATTTTACACTATATTGGGTTGCATAGTTCAATCATTGTTGCATTTTGTTGAAAGAGTATGTGGAATAAGGGACTAGGTTATTTAGGGTATGGGTAAAATTACTTGAGGATTTAAGGCTGAAATGGGTTCATGGTATGGGGATGGGTAATTTAAGGATAACAATAAGCTTGTTTAAAATATGGGTACAAAGATAACAATCTAGTAATGTGGTAAAAAATATTTCGAATGACACAACTTAACATTTGCAATGAATTGGAGAAAAGTAATATTTTTAAAAAAAACTTATTTGAAATGATATAGTCATTTTCTTTTCATTTGTTCATTTTTGTGATGTTCATGGAAAAGTGGTGATCATACATGAATAAAAACATCCAAATTTGGAAAAAAAAATTATGAAAATAACAAAGTTAAAAAATTCTTTTATATGTTTGGCTACCTATTAAAACATAATATAGAATCCAATAAAATTTTAATTTAAAAATATTTGCAATTGTTTTTCCATTTTCAAGGAAAATAAAAAAGCCAAATAATGAAAAATTCCCACAAGAAAAACATTAGATATAACACAAATTATAAACAAATTTATCCTTTGTCTATAATAAACCAATTGCAAATTATTTTGTAGTACCTACCTTGGATTGGTAGCAATATGCATAATAATATTTTCTGGTCATTTGGGATTGACATTAATAATAATAATATTTTACAATTCAACATTTTACTTTCTTGAAAATTTATGTTTAGGTCACTACACAAAACGTGGCATCCATTACTTGAACATATATGACTAGTGTCTCTATCTAATCATGTAATAATATATGCCTTGCAACTATGCCACTTTTATGGCTATAATCATTTTCATGACTATATGACTTTACATGATTATAGTCATATTTTTTAAATTATTATGTGTGCCATTGACCTTGTTTGACCAAATTTTCAAAATTAAAAACCTTGATGGGGGGCTCATATTTGAAAATTGAAAACTTTCAATCACATTGAAAAAAATAATGCATTGTTATTATATATTCATTTGGATGTAATCGATTTCATAATGTATTATAAAAAATTTATGTAAATTTTGGTGTAAAATTAAGTCCACAAAATTCAACCTAGCTTGGATTTAATGGTACACGATGATATATTCAAAAATAAATATTACACAAACTTTTACAACATAATTTTTTTTGAAGCTTATTATGATATATGTTATGGCTTGTTTAAATTTTCTTTCATTCAATATTGTGATTTTGAAACTTTGGCAAATTTTTCCATATTTTGGGATTTCTTTGTCTAATTTACACATAAAATAAGAAAATGTTGAAATTGTTCCAATTTTATTTGAATCACATTCTGAATATTCGCCCCAAAAAACACTCAAGTTGGGACTCTTGCTCAAAGGTATATTTTGATGAATATCTTCCTCGAACTTTTTGACATTTGATAATGATATAGAGTCCAATTAATTATATCCAAAGATTTTATAAAAAATCCACATGCACTAAAATGGCATTCTTTTGCAAGTAGATCCATATAATGGGTAGTGAAGAATATAAGTTTGATCCAAATTTATTTATTAATTAAAAATTTTTATTTAATAATTTATCAAAACATTTGGTCATACAACTTGGAATTTTTTTAAATATTTTATATTAAATCACATTTAATAAAATAAAAATAAATTTTAAAAATAATATGAGAATATATTATTATTAATAAAATTTAACACAAAATATCACATTAAAATTTCATATGTGTATAAATTAATAATTATAAAATTTACATAATGTTAATACTTTGTATAAAAATTTTAAAAATTATACGTAATATTATATGTTAAATAGATAAAATATTTTACTTAAAAATTTAATTAATCAATCAATTAATTACAAATATAACACAACTTTTATACAACTTTTATTGATTCATTATACATTTAAATGGTGGGGAAGCTTAATATTTTATTTTATTTTATTTTAAAATTTCCAAAAAGAATTTCATGTTGATTTTAAATAGCTTTATTTACCCAAAAATTTATGAAAAAAAAGAAAAATCCTTAGACATCATTGTTGTTCAAATGTATGAAATAGTGAAAACTCAAATGCATTTTCAATAAAATTTCTTGATATATATTTTAAAACAATGTATACATGTGTACATCTTGAAAACATATTTAAGAATGATTTTTTTTTTTTCATTTGGACAAATTATGGAAAAAAAATAATGATTAAAATTAACTACTTTTGTATGAAACAAAGGATGATGTGGGATAATGTTATAATGTTTCCCTTTCAATAAATTTATCCCATATCCTTTATCAAAAATTTTCATTTTATAAATTATATAAATGAGAAATAATTTGAAAAAATATTAATTCACAAACAATACAAGCACTAAATATATTCAAAGTGCAAATACCATTCGTGATGAACCAATTCAAAAGGCTTGTGACCAAAAAAAAATAGGATCCTACTTAATTACCTACCTACTTAGGCCTACCTGCCTACCTTGCCTACTTGCTTACCTACCTAAGCTTCTAGCTTAGGTTTCTAGGCTATCTAGGCTTAGGCTACCTAGTTTAGGTAGCATGGTTTTGTAGGCTAACTTAGGTTATTAATAAGGGTTTTAGCCTAGGCAAGGTTCGTAAGTTATGTTAATAAACAAGTACTTACATTGTCAATGTGGTTTTATTATGTTTAAACATGTGTCTACATTTCATAAGTCAATAAATACCTATTATTTAATTATATTTTCCCAATGTAATAATAAAAGTCACATGATTAATGCCAGTTTTTACTATGACTAGAATTATTAGTAATGGCATAAGCCATGAGTCCAATTTTACTACATAGTCATGTAGTAATATGTGACTTATATTATCACAAACACAATAATATTTGTATTGATACATGCCACATTTTGGCATAATGGGTAATGGTGATAAAGGTGGTAAGTGACACAAGGATAGTCATAAGTGGCATCTAATTGCTAGTTAAGAGAGGACACTTCCCTTTGTCATTTTCCTTGTTTTCAACATGGCAGACAAATATTTGTCATAATTTTTGAAGATTTCAAGAAAATTAATTAATAGTTAACAAGGCTAAGTACTATGATATTTGTCATTAAAATAAATAAAACCAATGATAGGTACCCTTAACAATATTATTCATGTCAAGCTTTAAAAAAAAGGTGATGTTGTACCTATGTCCAATGTCTGGCACAAAATAAGTTGCAAAAAATCTAGCCAAAGAAAAGAAAATTTTATTGATATTTGCCAAAATTGTTGAAAATTGAACTCCCAACTTGTGAAAAATTGCTTATTGTTCCCACCATTGGGTTATTATTACAAATATATAACAAAGGGTGTACTTTGCATACATATTCCACATTTGTTGAAATTCTGAAAATTAAATGTGAAACTATTGAACCTCATATTCTAAAATAAATAGATATTCAACAAGGAAGTGTCCATTGTTAATTGTAGGTATGGTAGTTAGTCCCCTTGAGAAAGAGGTTGGTGAGGCCAAGAAATAATCGAGCATACCCACACATTGGAAATAAATTGAGCAACAAAGAACTAATTGACAAATCTTGACACTTAAAAGAAGATGTTTGTGATATTTCATCCATTTTATATATTTTGAAATTACCTTAGAATAAGAAACTTCTCATCTCCCAAACACTCATTTGAAATTGTGCCCCTTTTTTGAATGTTGTCACAAACCTACCTCCACCTCACAAATAATGGCATCCCAATTTTCCCAACAATTTATTAAAAAATGGAAAAACTTGGGAGTCCAAAATAAATTGAAATCCTAGTGGTCCACTCCACATGGTTCCCGATCTTGACCCAACATATTCTTCTCAATGTTTGATGTACCTATTGTTGGTTCTATGCATATCCCAAAGTCCTTTTGTTTTTTGGGCAATGAACCACTTTTATTTGCCCGTCTTGGAAAACAAAATTTGAAACTTTAAACACTCCACCAATAGAAGTTTACATTCTCCCAAATAGAATCATAGAAATGTTTCCCTTTGGCTCACCTATATAGGTTATGGGAGGACACTAAATACCCCCTTAATGTGTGTGGAGCCTAGTATTTTTTGAGCATTGCGTGGTTTTGCACATTTTGCAATTTGCATTGTCTTCACCATCAAAGCTTAAAACTTGTCCTAAATGTTTTTTTGTTAATGTTCAATTGTCCCTTGTTAGGATTTCAATCTAGGAAGACAAGAAACAATACCCATCATTAACCTATTTTTTGGCATTTACCACATTATAGTCCATCCACCCTCAAAGCTAAAATGTTGGTAAACACATGTTTAAAAAAATGCAAGATGTAAGGCATTCACACATGGAGCTACCCTAACACTAAATGTTGACATGTCATGTAAATGTGTGTACATATTGCAACTATGGGGACTCATAAACTACCACCTAAGTTCTTTCTTCCAGTTGCTAGGTTAGAATGGGATCTAAAATAAAAAGGAAATACCATGAGGTCTAAAAACACAAAGAACAAAAATAATTCCAAGAATTACTTCTTCAAGGGAAATCTTGGGTGGTAGGAAGTGGGAAAGAAAAGAAACAATAAAACAACAAAAAATTAGACCCGCATGAAGGTATGCCTTGTCTTCTACTTCCGCATTCATGCCTCTTTTCCTTTTGTTCAACAACAAAACCGCCAACTATTCACTTCACCAAATTACCTCCCAAATATAACTTCAATCCTACATTTCTAAAGAAGATAATCCCTACTTCTAGTGATGTTTACAAATACACTACATAACTATAATCTTTTGTATCAAAATAAATACAAGAGTTATCACATCAAGATACACTTTTAAAGTACAGAAGATATAATTACCACTCTAATTTTTTCACATCAAGACACAACATGACACTTGTATTCCTCCCTTTTCCAAAATACATGACAACATGTTTTTTCTCTTCTATATCTCAACACTAAAAAATTGTTGTTCAAATAGGTTTTAATGGCCATCCCCTTATTATTTGAAAAATGGCAAGCCCCTCCACCTAGCACCTAAAAATCCTTTAAATATTTTATCAAAGTTAACTTAGACCTTAGATTAATGGCTTCATCCTAACCACCAACCCACCTTCTAGAACAACTCCTAAAATAGTTATTTCTTCTACTAAAATAGTCTAGGTAACTTTACCTACTAACTTTCAAGAAGGATCTAGTTATTTCTTCTCGTAAAATAGTGAAATTATTAATTCTACCTACCCACTTCTTAGAATAATTTAGTTATTTCCCACTATTAGTAAGTTTGATTTAATTGAATTACCATGATAAATGTTATGTGGTAGTGATGTTAAATGTTGGAGTTAAATGAACACTAAGTTGTAAATTAACATCATTGGTTTATCATTTCTTTGTGAAAATTTGTGGTAACCTAGCACCCAAAAAAGGGTTAGATAATTTAATGTTATGAAGTTTTGGGAAAACAAACATTCATCATGTGCACATTCTTGCTTGCATTCCAATGCACAACAAAAAAGCACCTCATTCTTCAAAAAATCTACAAGCTCTTGTGAGAGCTCATGTGAATGACCTTGCAACTTCAAGAAACATCACAAGTGCACTTCAAGGACCTTGACAATTTACTACAACTACTTTCATTGCATGAAAAACAATGTCACATAGATATGACAATAATGTTATTGATGAATTTGATTTTAAACAAGAAAACATAGATTTTAGTGAGTATCGACTTTCTTCCATCTCAATTGCAAATTCTTCCACTTCAATTTTGTTTCATGTGTTCAAATACAAATTGTATGTATTTTACACCTAAAACTAGTGCTGACGAATTCTCCCTTGGACTACATTGCTGTTGCTAGTGATGGAGTTTGAAAACCTTGAAGCTCATATGGCAAAAAGTTTCCCGGGATGGAGGTGGGAGTGGCGATGGCAATGCTGTTGCAGGTGATGGACAGGTGATTTAGGGTTTACCCATGTCATTGTTGTGGCGATGTTGCCACTTGGCAGCAATTGCTTTTGGCAAACTTTTTTTTAACAATGGGGTGTCGCTGCCCAGTTGTTTGTGTTGCCTTTTGGCGATTTTTCGCTAAAAAAAAAAAAGGCCCAGAGGGGTAACCACAAAAGGCACAAAAAGGGGGAAAAATATCTGAGCAGGTCTATAATCTCTAGGCTTGATTTTTTAAAAATCCATCACCCGTTGGCATCACCGGAGTCGGTTCCGTGCTCTCAGCTCCAAGTAGCAGCATGGGCCCGGCTTATTCTAGTAAAGCCGGCAGCCTTGGGGCAGCCTTGGGGTTCACGCTATCGTGGAACATTTGCCTTCATTAGAGATCACACGTCACACTAGAAATGGCCACTTCCGTTTCGGACTGGGCTCATTCTTTGGGCTTCTTTATTGGATTGTCGTGCACTCGTTAGCGCATGTCACAAGGATAGGCTTCGGCACCTCATTTCACTTGACACCTTCTTTTCCTCTTCGATCATGACTGTCGAAGTGAGTTTGCTGTGATTGAATCACCTTTGTCTTGAGCGTCTAAACAGCCTTTATGTTCGCTGGCTATATATCTATATATATATAGCCTAAAAGCTATATTATAAAAATTAAAAGTGCTAAATCATATGCTTTTTGAGGCTTTCAATAGTCCGAATTCGACCAAGATTTACGAAAAATCGCCACATTTCTTTTACATGGCTCAAGTAGGTAGCTGGAAATATAGAAGGAGGTTTTTAATATTTAGCTTGTCGCCAAATTTGGCTAAATCTTCCTGTGGATGGATCATTGCCACTTTGGCTGCAACAAAAAAAAAATTGACAAAAGGAAAACCCTGCTTCTAGAAGACACTAGAATTGAATTGATGATGATGTACTAAAGGTGGGAATAAAGACAGACGTGGTAGCCTAGAACCTTATCATCATCCACGCACACATAAGCCACCTGGTAAAAGGCCCGAACTCCAGGGTCCGTGTCACGCGAGCCGCAGATTTTCTTTTCAAATTCCTCACGACGGTGCAGTGGCGGAATTCCCAGCATTAATGTTGGAAATTAATGCCATTAGCATTGGTTAGCACTAAATGGCGACAATCCTAGGTGAAGAGTATATATATGTTTTGGAATCCTGCCTGGTTCTGGCGACCTACAGGAGGTCAAAAAGGCTGATTCCAATACGCTACTAGGTAGCATTGTAGGTCGCCAATTGTTTCCCTAGTCCCCTTTTCCAAATTGGAAAGTCTATTTACAAATTGCTGAACTTGATCAAAATTTATTTTTCAAGGAATATGTCGAGGGATGTTGGGTATGTTTCAGAATGTTCAAAAACCAAATTTAGAGGGTAGTTTGAATCTTGAAAGAAAGCCTCCCCCCCCCCCCCCCCCCCCCCCCCCCCCC